>OATU01000009.1_pt1 | contig 217915 bp, 202 predicted proteins | sample 1516711 | NCBI WGS metagenome assembly OATU01 (sample SAMEA2579971, study PRJEB22360) | human gut metagenome | biome: human gut; feature: human-associated habitat; material: faeces | place: Denmark | collected 2008/2010 | reverse complement strand
CACCTTTGATGGAAATGTAGAGGGGTTTGATGCTGCGGTAATCGTGCTTTAAGAAGCCTTACGGCAGATGGTTTCCCGGGAGTTTGTCTGTGGGAAGAAGAGGGAAAGCACCAGTATTTCTGGTAATGTAGAGTACGGAGGATGATATGACGAATGTAAAAAAAAAGGATGGAAAACGGTTTGGAGCAATCGTACTTAGCCTGATGTTATTGCTTTCCCTGGTGTTTCCATATCCTGTGATGGCAGACCAGACAGCGGCAGACCAGACAACGGCAGCTTCCGTTTATGCCATTCACAAGACAGGTGATGATAAGGAAAATTTTGTGATTGTTATCATGGGTGAGGGCTATACCCGGGAACAACAGGAACAATTTTTAAAGGATGCAACGGTAAAAGCACAGGGGCTGCTAAAGTGGTTCCCTTATAAAGAGTATTCCGACAGGATCAATATTTATGCAGTACAGACGGTATCCAATGAAACTGGTGTGGGCGTGATGTATGGGGAGTCGAACCCGGACACATATTTTCATGTGCAGGCATTCGGAAAATCCTGCTATTTTGCAAAGGACGGGAAAGATAAAGCCGAGGCACTGAGGGCAGAGCTGGAGAGCAGATATCTGGATACCGGTGCAGCCGTTGGAACCATCCATATCATTTGTAATACGACTGCGAATATTGGTTCTTCTTCCAATGCACTCTTTTCTTTTTCGGCAAATTCGGATGAGAATGAGCAGGGGGATGTCATGACCCATGAAATTTCCCACAGCATCGGAAGATTAGGCGATGAATATGATAAAAAGATGCAGGGAGAAAATATTTCCGACACATCGGATCCGGATAAGATTAAATGGCATAAGATGCTTGGGTTCCGTGGAATCGGAATAACGGCAGCAGGAACAGAAACAGTATTTGCACCGAGCCGCATCTGCATGATGCGGGATCTTGGGAATCCTTTCTGTGAAGTGTGTAAAATGGAACTGGCGCGGAGATTAAATAACCGTGATTATGTCAGCAGGCAGGCATCTGTTTATGTGTGCGATCCTGAAATTACAATTCCACATAGCAGGACAGGAACACTTGACAGGGATAGTGACCAATACCGGATCGATGAGACAAATATCATAAAAGCAAATGGAAAGGATCTGGAATTCCGTACAGTCGTACAAAATATAGTGGATGCCAAACAGCATTTGAAGATTACTTTCCGCATTATTGGAGCAGACCATACAGTCAAATATGAAAAAGAAGAAACATATACCGTTCCGCCACACAGTAACTGGTATGATCCGGATGCTGCCAGAGAGTCCCTTTCTGTCACACTTCCTGCGGTAACTGGTCTGGTTTCCGGGGACAGACTGGAAGGAAAGATCATAGATGAGGACACGGGGAAAATTCTGGCTGACAATCAGACGGCAGGACAGGCGTGGAGTACCGTAACGATTCGTTATATGCTGCAAAACGAAGACGGAACCGAAACAACAGTGCCTGATACGGCACCCGCGACAGTATATGTACCAAAGAATTCTGCGTATACGTTAAGAAGTCCGGATTTATATGGATATACATGTGTAGGAAACAGTGCAAATCAGGGAGAAATAAACATCACAGAGGATCGCCAGGAGATCACTTATTATTACCGGAAAAACAGTGAGATGCCGGAAATACAAACCGTACCTGTCCGCGTAACTTATGATGGAAAACCCCATACATTTGATATCAAACAGGACGATGGTGTACAAATCAGTTACAGTTTGACAGAAAACGGATCGTATACACAAACGGAGATGCCGTTTTACACAGAAGCAGGCCGGTATAAGATTTATTTTAAAGCGGAAAAGGCATCTTTTATTCCAACATACGGGGAGGCTGTCCTGGAAATCGAAAAGGCTTCCACCAGCATGCAGCTGACTGCAAAAAACGATACGGTCGAAGGTGCGGGGACAGTAGAATTACAGCTTTGCAGACTGGGGATTCCGGAAGATGCCGGGATAAAAGTAACCTGTGATGTTTCCGGGATCACATTAGAAGAAAAGGGAACGGATCACTGGATGGCAACGCTTCCGAATGAAACGAAAACATATACGTTCACCGCATGTTATAATGGGAATGGCAACTATACAGGAAGTAAGGCAGATTGTCAGGTCCGTGTAACGGCGGATCATTCCCAGACCGGGGGCGGTTCTGGTGGAAGTTCCGGCGGAATATCCGGAGGCGGTTCAAGTGGAGGTTCTGGCGGAAGTTCTGGTGGAAGTTCCGGAGGCAGTTCCGGCGGAGGTTCCGGTGAAAATGCCGGTGGAAGCACGGACGGATCATCTGGCAATGTTTCACCGGATTTTGGCACATTACCGGCACCGGATCATGCAAAAGAAGAACCGGGGAATGTGACACCGCCACCCGCAGCAGATACGTCCGTTTCTGTTAAGGATATTAATGTCAAAGCAAAAACTGCAGTTAAAAATAATACGGTCAAAGTGAAGAATATTGCAGCAGTTTTGAAAAAAGAAATTACAAAGGCAGAAAAAGAACAGGGTGGCAGGATAAAAGACCTGTCTGTTGAAATAACTTTTGATACAGGAAAAGCTAAAAACTGGAAGAATCTACATCTTGAAATGGATAAGCAGGCGGTAAATTTACTTGTCAAAAAGAATGTAAAAGAATGGAAGGTCAATGGTGGCAATGTAAATCTTACCTTTGATTCGAAGGCATTAAAAGAATTAAAGAAAGAAATGAATACAGCTGTGGTTATCAAAATGAAACAGACTGACAAGAAAAATCTTTCTGCCAGGGCAGGGAAAATTATTGGAAAACGTCCAATTTATGATTTTTCCGTCACAGGAATAAAGAAAAAGCAGTCGTCTGTCCTGAAAAAGGGACGGATCAGGGTCGCTGTTTCCTATAATGCTTCGAAAAAGGAAAAAGACAAAAAGATTTTTGCATATAAAATTGATAAATACGGTGCAGCAGTTAAGATACCGGGATCTTATTATGATTCCGATACAAAGACCGTTAACTTTGTAAGCCGTGGGTTTTTCACAGTTGCAGTAGGCTGTGAAAAATGATGAAACATAAAAAATCATCGTTCACGTTAAAAAAACTGTAGTTCATGTCGAAAAAGACAAAAACCGGTTTTCATTTGGTATAATGATAGAGCTCATTTTAGTAAAAATGAGTTCATACTGTGAATGATGGAGGGGATAACAATCATCGTTTTAGAAGAAATATTAATGGCAAACGGATTGACCGTGTTAATGATGTGGTTCCTTTTGTTTTGCAGACGAAAGAACAGAGAGAGCCTTCATGTGGGGGATAAAATATATGATGGAATAGCAATCGTAAATTTAGTGGGGGCATTGTCTGAAACCATTGCTTTTCTCGTAGATGGAAAACAGTTTACTGGCAGCCGGCAGATTAATTATATCTCTAACAGCATATGCTTTATAGGGACAGTCAGTATGGGTATGCTTTGGTGTATGTACGTGGAATTGCGTATCTATCGAAATTATAAAAGAATGGTTCAAAAAGCAGGAGTGGAGATATTTCCCTGGCTGGTAGAAGTAATTATGGTTTTATGTAATCTGTTTGGAACAGGGATTATGTTTAAAATATCCGGGGAGAATGTATATCAGAGAACTGCCGGTGTGCTGGTGGGATATATTTCGCTTGTCATATATTTTGCTTACAGTATTTATCTGGTGTATCATTCCAAAAAACAAGGGGTTAACCTGAATTTTTTCCCGGTGATCTATTTCGTTGGTCCTTGTTTTGCAGGTGTAGTTCTCCAGTTCCTTTTTTATGGAATTACATCATCATGGGTGCTGGTTGCGGTCGCATTGATATTTGTGCAGATGCAGTCATACGCAGAGAGTTTGTATATGGATGAGCTTTCCGGATTATATAATCGGAGATATTTTAATGCGGTGCTTGCGGAAAAGAAAATTGCAAGCCATAAATCCTTATATGGAATCATGATGGATGTAAACGATTTCAAGTGTATTAATGACAATTTAGGTCATAGTACGGGCGATAAGGCTATTTGTACGTTGGGAAATATACTCATCAGATCCATACCGGATGATGGTATGGCAATCCGGTATGCGGGAGATGAGTTTATTGTGCTGCTGTCAGGTGTTGATACGGAGCGTGTCTTAGCGACAATGGAGGAGATTAACCATAATCTGTCCCGGTTTAATGAATCCGGGATAGAACCGTTTCATTTAAGTGTTTCTATGGGATACACGGAATTTGGGACAGAAGATGATGCAGAAACTTTTTTAATGCATATGGATGAGAAAATGTATGAGGAAAAACGGAAATATCATATGCGAAAGAAATCAGCCGGTTTGGAAAATAAAGTATAGAAGTATTATTTTTTGTACATAATGCGAGCGTTAAGTTCCTTTTTGACTGTGGTATAGGAAGGAACTGGGATCGGAATTCGAATTTTAAATATTAACTCTACTTCGCATCGTCTGATCGAGGTTACATACATAGCATTTACGATGCAGCGGATGCTACAAAATATACAGATGTAAAATCTGTTAAGATTTCAAAAACAGCGTATCGTCTGTCGATTGGGAAAAAAAAGAAACTTGTAGTTTCGCTTGTTAAGAAGAACAAAACGAAAGCACTTACTTCAGAGGCTAAGAAGATTCGTTATTATACGACGGATTCCAAAGTTGCAAAAGTGAACTCCAAGGGAATTGTTACAACCAGAGGAAAGGGAAAATGCTACATATATGTCGTTACAGGAAATGGAACACAAAAGAGAATCAAAATTGTTGTAGGCGAAAGTAAGTAGAGAAAATGGAGGAAAGCTCTTTCATTTGCATTTGGAAATAAAAGCTTTAATACGCACCTGTCATTTGTCTGATAACTGGTTGCAATGACACAAGAAAATATTATAATCATCAAACGAGTAGCAGACTGGTGTAAATCCGGTTTTGCTGCTCGTTTTTATATTTATGGTTATAGGCAGGGATGCTCCAGATTTCAATACAGTAAATAACCGTGTTATGGTAATGTGGTATACAATCATGTTATGAGTGCAGATGATTTCTGTATCAATAAACTTGTTCCGGGATATTTTTCCCGTATCAATGAAGACGGTTCGTATTCAAACGGCTCAGGATGTGGAAATGATACAGCATCCGAGAGAAACATGGTACGGAAATATATTGTGGATTCCGTATGTTACTGGGCAGACGAATATCATATGGATGGTTTTAGATTTGACCTGGTTGGACTTTTAGATACCGATACAATTAATGAGATTGTAGAGGAAGTACACAAGGCACATCTGGCACTTCGATTATCTACATCAGAGGATGTGAAAAAATATGTAAAATCCGTAGAAGGACTTGGGGATAATATTGTAGGAATTAATATAAAGGGCGGTCAGAAAGCTGGCGTTGAGACAATCGAGACAATCAAGGGTGGCGAGTATACAATGGATGGTATCAGTGCACTTGTACTTGTAAAACAGGATGGTGCGGCCATGACGATTGTTATTGTTCTGATTGCAGCAGTGGTAGTTGTTGCGGCAGGAGTTGTTATTGTTGTAATGAAAAAGAAAAAAGTAAATAAAACAGAGGATACGGTTAAAAAATATTTAAAAGAATATTAATAAGAAAATCAAAGATTGCGTGCTATAATGAGCCTGTCAGAATCTATGAATATGACGGAAGGCGAGGATAAGTGTATGAGAACTTATGGACGAATCTTGAAAAATATAGCCGCAGTCGCAACCTTGCTTGCGCTGCTATCATTATTGCTGCCTTTTTGCAGGATTCCGGCGAATGGACAGAATCTGGTATTGTCCGGTATGGATGTGGCAAAAGCGGGTGCAGGAGCGGGATATACTTATTTTACGACGGGAAGCATTCCGGATACCTTTGTCTTAAAGGCACCGGTTACGGTAGGAACATTAAAAAGCGCATTTTCCTATGCACAGGATGCAGGGCTGACACGGATACTGTTAGTTTGTGCCGTGGCAGTGCTGCTTCCAATATTGCTTGCGCTTTTTTCCATGTGTATGCTGCTATTGGCAGAAGGAAAGAAAACGATGGTGTTTCCAACGCTGTTTACCGCAGTAATTATGCTGGAACTTGCGGTTGTTTTTGTCGGATTTCCGGCACTGAAACTGTTTTTCCTGAAGGGGGTGTATTTGTTTGCGATACTGGTTGTCATTGCCATGGTCTGCATTATGATTGGATGGTTCACAGGCGGATACTGCAGACCAAAAACGGAAGAAGGCCGGGAAAGACCGGTGCGTGAAGCAAATGATAAAGAAAACCGCTTCGGGCGAAATGGACGGAAACGGACATTCCGCCGCAGAAAAAAATCCGGAAAGAAGAAAAAGAAATCTTCCCACAAGAACCGGGGAAACAAAGACTCCGGAAAGGATAATGCAAAGCAGCAGACGGATGAGAGAGCGAAGCGGATGGAGTGGAAGGACTGCGAGATTTCCTACGATCCGTCCACGCACATGTACCGGATTAGTAATACAGGGCAAAGCCGGATACTCCTGTTAAAAGATGAACAGATCGTTGGAATCGTAGAGCCGAATGCCCGTGTCCGCATAGAGCGTCCGGTCATGCTGCAGGTAAAGGAGACAAAAGAAAGCCTGCAATTGAAATAAAATGATAGTATAACTTTCTGGAAAATGGCAATACTTTTCCAGAGGTGATGATATTATGAAAAAACAAAAACCAGTTCATGTCGGAATTATTCCGGATGGAAATCGCAGATGGGCGGTAGCGCATGGTCTATCCAAAGCAGATGGATATCATTATGGATTAGAACCCGGGCTTCGCCTTCTGCAGCAGGCAAAAGTGTATGGAATACAAGAACTCACATATTATGGCTTCACCGTAGACAACTGCAAACGGCCGTATGACCAGTTTGCAGCATTTCAAAAAGCATGCGTGGAAGCGGTACAATTCTTAACAACAGAAGGGGCAGATCTGTTGGTCATCGGTAATACCGAATCGAAATGTTTCCCGGAAGAATTAAAAAAATATACAACACGGACCTCTGTAAATGGTGGAGGAATCAAATTGAATTTTCTCGTGAATTACGGATGGAAGTGGGATTTATCTCATATATTGCAGGATGGACTGCCATATTCTTCGGACATATCAAGAATCGATATGATTGTGAGATGGGGCGGGATGCGGCGTTTATCCGGTTTCCTTCCGATTCAGTCTGTGTATGCAGATTTTTATGTGGAAGATAAGCTGTGGCCGGATTATGAAAATGCAGATTTTCGAAAAGCAATGGCATGGTATGAAAACCAGGATGATACCTTTGGTGGTTAAATTATATAAATGTAGTAATGAAAACTATATAATATAGAAAAAGATACAATAATACATTGACAACGATACAACATTCTTCTATACTTAAAATAGTTTGATAATCAAATAATTGCACGATCAAACAAAAATTCAAGTTGGAGGAAACACATGATTACAGGAAAACATAAATTAAAAGAACTTCGTATTGGGGATAAAATTGCAAAATTTCCGATTATACAAGGCGGTATGGGAGTCGGCGTCAGCCTTAGCAGCCTGGCGGGCGCTGTTGCAAAAGAAGGTGGTGTGGGAGTGATTTCTACCGCACAGATCGGTTATGAGGAAGAAGGATTTGAAAACAATCAGGCAGAGTGCAACTTACGTGCAATCCGCAAACATCTGCAGCGGGCAAAGGAAATTGCCTGTGGAAACGGACTTGTGGGTGTCAATATTATGGTTGCGTTAAAGCACTACAAAGAACACGTAAAAGCAGCTGTCGCGGCAGGGGCAGATGTGATTATCAGCGGGGCGGGACTTCCGATGAATTTACCGGAACTGATCGGTGAAAAATGCAAAACAAAAATTGCACCGATTGTTTCCTCAAAACGTGCGACACAACTGATCTTAAAAATGTGGGCACATCGTTATAACCGGACCGCCGATTTTATTGTAGTAGAGGGACCGAAAGCCGGTGGACATCTTGGCTTTTCACAGGAACAGTTGCAGGATGTGCCGGCCATTGATTTTGATGACGAAGTAAAAGAAATCGTTGCGTGTAAAAAGGAATACGAACAAAAATTCGATACAGAAATTCCGGTGATCGTTGCCGGTGGAATTTTTGACGAAAACGATATTGCACATGCATTAGACCTTGGCGCAGATGGCGTGCAGATTGCCAGTCGTTTTGTGGCGACAAAAGAATGCGATGCTTCTGAGGCTTATAAGGAAGCATACATAAATGCGACAGAAGAGGATGTGAATATCATCCAGAGTCCGGTTGGAATGCCGGGACGTGCGCTGTACAATAAATTCATTAAAAACATGGAGAAGGCTAGACTGCCTATTTCAAAATGCTATAATTGTCTGGAGAAATGTAATCCGCAGAAAGTACCGTATTGCATTACCCGGGCACTGATTGATGCAGTCAGAGGGGATGTGGAGAATGGACTGGTATTCTGCGGGGCAAACGTGGGAAGGATTCACGAAATGACAACGGTACATCAGCTGATGAAAGATTTGACCCGGTCGTTCGTATAAATTTTTTATGTACTATGATTTAACAAAAGGAAAGATTTCCAGATGTCTGGTATTGTTTGCACTGCCGATGATAGCCGGACTGCCGATCGGATGGGGACTGGCGGATGTTACAGGCATCTGGTATATGAAGAAGGCAGTACGCCAAAAGAAGAATGGATAAATTCACATAAGGAGACAAAAGAAAATGAATACATTGCAGAGACAGTTGTTTGACTTGCAGGATCTGAAATACCGTGAGTTTCACAGCAAACTTATGCCGGGGATTGCAAAAGAGACGATTATCGGAATCCGGACGCCGGTTTTAAGAAATTTTGTAAAAGAGTTCCGGAAAACAGATGAGGCAAAGCTTTTTCTTGCGGAACTTCCGCATCAGTATTATGAAGAAAATAATATTCACATGATGCTTATCGCACAAATCAGGGATTATGAGACCTGTATAGCAGAAGTGAACCGGTTTCTTCCTTATATCAATAACTGGGCAACGTGCGATCTGCCGCAGCCAAAGTGCTTTGGTGCACATAAAAAAGAATTGTTGCAGGAGGTACATAAGTGGATCGCTTCGGACGAGACCTATACGATTCGCTACGGAATTGGAACGCTGATGCGCTTTTATCTGGACGATGATTTTGATCCGTCCTATGTTACGCTGGTGGCTCAGGTGAGGTCGGAAGAATATTATGTGAATATGATGATCGCATGGTATCTGGCGACTGCACTGGCAAAACAGTGGGAAAGTGTGATTCCTTATCTGGAGCAGCGAAAGCTTCCGGAATGGGTACACAGAAAGACGATTCAGAAGGCTGTGGAAAGTTATCGCATTACGCCGGAACAGAAAGTTTACCTGAAAAGCCTGCGGTAAAAAAGAAAAGAGGGTGTCAAGAAAAAATACTTGACACCTGCTTTTGCGTGTGTTAAAGTATCCAAGGTGATTGATGTGGAAGAAAAGTTAGAACAAACCTATTTATATGATTTTTATGGCGAATTACTGAACGAGCATCAGCGCCAGATATATGAAGATTTCGTGTTTAATGATCTTTCTCTTGGAGAGATTGCTTCGGAGGAAGGCATCAGTCGGCAGGGTGTGGCGGATATGATCAAACGCTGCAGCAGGAAGCTATCGGATTATGAGAAGAAGCTTCACCTGGTGGAGAAATTTTTATCGATCAAGCAGGATGTGGAAGAAATCCACTCGCTGACACAGAAGTTCCATGAATCGAAAGACGAAAAGGTTATGGAACATATTGCAACAATATCAAATCAGATCTTAGAGGAGTTGTAGGATGGCATTTGACAGTCTTTCCGAAAAACTGCAAAACGTATTCAAGAATCTGCGCAGCAAAGGTCGTCTGACAGAAGATGATGTCAAGACAGCATTGAAGGAAGTCAAGATGGCATTGCTTGAAGCCGATGTAAACTTCCGCGTTGTTAAGAAATTTGTCAAGGATGTACAGGAACGCGCAATCGGTCAGGATGTTATGAGCGGATTGAATCCGGGACAGATGGTCATCAAGATCGTAAACGAAGAGATGGTCAATCTCATGGGATCTGAGACAACCGAGATTGCATTTCGCCCGGGCAAGGAACTTACCGTAATCATGATGGTTGGTCTTCAGGGTGCAGGTAAGACAACGACTACGGCAAAGATCGCAGGAAAACTGAAAGCAAAAGGCAAGAAAACACTTCTTGCAGCCTGTGATGTATATCGTCCGGCAGCGATTGAACAGTTGCAGATCAATGGAGAAAAGCAGGGCGTGGAAGTATTTTCCATGGGTGACAAGAACAAACCTGCGGATATTGCGAAAGCAGCAGTAGAACATGCAAAGAAAAATGATTGCAATGTATTGATTATCGATACAGCAGGCCGTCTTCATGTAGATGAAGATATGATGGCTGAGCTGGTTGAGATAAAAGAAGCCGTCAATGTGTTCCAGACGATTCTGGTTGTAGATGCTATGACCGGACAGGACGCAGTGAACGTAGCTTCTACCTTCGATGAAAAAATTGGCATCGATGGTGTTGTACTCACCAAGTTAGATGGTGATACAAGAGGTGGTGCGGCACTTTCTATCCGCGCAGTGACCGGTAAACCAATCCTGTACGCAGGAATGGGAGAGAAACTTTCCGATTTGGAACAGTTTTATCCGGATCGCATGGCTTCCCGTATTCTTGGAATGGGCGATGTGCTTACCATGATTGAGAAAGCACAGGAGAACATTGATGAGGAGAAAGCCAAAGAACTTGAGCAGAAGATGCGCAAGAATGAATTTGACTTCGATATGTATTTAGAGTCGATGAGTCAGATGAAAAAGATGGGTGGTCTTTCCAGTCTGATGGGAATGATGCCGGGACTCGGCGGTGCAGGTAAGATGCCTGATATCGATACGGATGAAGCAGAGAAAAGCATGAAGCGTATCGAAGCAATCATTCACTCCATGACACCAAAGGAGAGAACAAATCCAAATCTGTTGAATCCAAGCCGTAAGAACCGTATTGCAAAAGGCGCAGGCGTGGATGTTGCAGAAGTCAACCGACTGGTAAAGCAGTTCGAACAGATGAAGAAAATGATGAAACAGATGCCGGGCATGATGGGCGGCAGAGGTAAACGTGGTAAAAGAGGAATGTTCAAAGGACTTCCCTTTTAGATAAAATAATAAAACCTATGAGGAGGTGAAAATAATGGCAGTAAAGATCAGATTAAGAAGAATGGGACAGAAGAAGGCTCCTTTCTATAGAATCGTTGTTGCAGATTCCCGCTCTCCAAGAGATGGAAGATGTATCGAAGAGATCGGAACTTACGATCCAACAAAGGATCCAAGTGAGTATCATGTTGACGCTGAGCTGGCTAAGAAGTGGTTATCAAACGGAGCACAGCCTACAGAGACAGTTAACCGTATCTTCAAGGCAGCAGGTATTGAAAAATAGGAAATAAGGGGTGGATGTAATGAAAGAATTAGTTGAAGTAATTGCAAAATCACTCGTTGATTTTCCAGATGAGGTTGTTGTAACGGAGACCGAGAGCGAAAAAGGCACCATTTTGGAGCTTCGCGTTGCGCAGTCCGATATGGGCAAAGTGATCGGTAAGCAGGGCCGCATTGCGAAAGCAATCCGTTCTGTTGTGAAAGCAGCAGCTTCAAAAGAAGACAAGAAGGTTATTGTTGAGATTATGCAATAATCATCCGGGGAGCATAGAATTTACTATGCTCCTTTTTAAATAAATGGGTTCTGAATAGTTACAGTATATAAATGAATAACGGAGATAGCAGATGGAAGAGTTATTACAGGTAGGGGTAATTACAACAACACATGGTGTGCGCGGAGAAGTGAAGGTGTTTCCGACAACGGATGATCCTGCGCGTTTTAAGAAATTGAAAGATGTCATCCTTGACAATGGAAAAGCAAAAAAGGATCTTGAAATTGAAAACGTAAAGTTTTTCAAGAATATGGTCATTCTGAAATTCAAGGGTTTGGATAATATAAATGATGTGGAGCGTTTTCGCCAGGCGAAGCTTCTTGTTACGAGAGAGAATGCGGTAGAGTTAGAAGAAGATGAATATTTTATTGCCGATCTCATCGGTATAAACGTAACTTCCGATGAGGGTGAAGAATTAGGAACAATCAAGGATGTGTTGCAGACAGGGGCAAATGATGTGTATGTGATTGCAAAAGAAAATACACCGGATCTCCTTGTTCCGGCAATACATGACTGTGTCCTTGCGGTGGATATAGAGGCACAGACGATGACAGTTCATTTGCTCGAAGGCTTACGATAGATTGGAGTTTGTATGAATTTTCATATTCTGACACTTTTTCCGGAGATGGTAATGCAGGGACTGATGACAAGTATTACCGGACGGGCAGTAAAACAAAATAAGATAGGAATCGAAGCAGTCAATATTCGCGATTACACACAAGACAAACATAAGAAAGTAGACGATTATCCGTACGGTGGAGGCGCGGGAATGCTGATGCAGGCACAGCCGGTATATGATGCATACCGAAGTGTTGCAGATCAGTTTCCGGCGAACGCCAAAAAACGCGTGGTTTATGTGACACCACAGGGAACTCCGTTTACGCAGCAGATGGCACAGGACTTCGCCAGGCAGGATGATCTCATTTTGTTGTGCGGACATTATGAGGGAATTGATGAGCGCGTACTTGAAGAAATTGTTACGGATTATGTTTCCATTGGTGATTATGTGCTCACAGGCGGAGAACTGGCATCCATGGTCATTGTTGATGCGGTGGCACGCCTTGTGCCGGATGTGCTGAACAATGAGCAGTCGGCGGAAACAGAATCATTTCATGGAAATCTCCTGGAATACCCACAGTATTCCCGCCCGGAAGTGTGGCATGAAAAGGCAGTGCCGGAAGTGTTGCTCTCCGGGAATCAGAAAAAGATAGAAAGCTGGCGCAGGGAGCAGGCGGTCATCCGTACACGGGAGCGCAGACCGGATCTGTATGAAAAATATGATCGTCTGCAACAGTGTGTACAGATTTTAATGAAGCAAAAGCTTTTGCATATGGATATGATCGAATTGATTCGCCGTGGACGCGCACGTCTTGTGTATCAGCAGGAGGGCGAAATTCTCTTAAAGGATATGGTGACGGGCATCTATTTTCACACACGGATGATGCCACTTGCAGATCTTAAGGATTGGAAACTCCCGGAATATCTGAAGGAGCATGGAGAATCAATTTCCTGCATGGTGACACATCAGGAGAATATGGTGGATGTAATCCAGACAAAGCTTGGCCTATCCGTAAGCGAGGAATGCTGGCAGGTCGTTTATACAAAACGGGAAAAAATGCCGGTAAGAGGACTTTATGGACCGAACGGCATCCGCAAAGAAGATGGGCTGTGTATCCGCCTGCTGGATGAAACGTCACAGGAATTTGTGGTTGAACACTATGAGACCGGGGATGGTGGTGCATATGTGCGGTCACGGATTCACAATAAGGCGGTGTATGGCGCTTTTTACGGAGAGAAAATCGTAGGATTTGCCGGGCAGCATGAAGAAGGAAGTCTTGGCATGCTTTTTGTATTGCCGCAATACCGCAGCCGGCATGTGGCTGCAGCGCTGGAGACGTATATGGTCAATCTGTCCGTAGAGCGTGGCGAAGTGCCATACGGACATGTGATTACCGGAAATACAGCATCCGAAAAGATGCAGGAAAGTCTTGGATTGTGCAAGGCAAAAGGCAAAGTATACTGGATGAGCAAAAAATCGTGAGATCATGCAAAAAGTTCTTGCTTTTTGCAGTGAGTTATGCTAATTTATTAATGTTGTGAATAAAAAATGACGGTCCTCTGTCACCAAAGAGGTGTTAGCGAACGTCAAATCAATCAGGAGGTCACAAAATGAACGCAAGTGAAATTATCAAGAACATTGAGGCAGAGCAGTTAAAGGCTGACGCACCACAGTTTTCCGTAGGTGATACTGTTAAAGTATACGGAAAGATCAAAGAGGGTAACAGAGAACGTATCCAGGTATTCGAAGGAACTGTTATTAAGAAACAGGGTGGAAGCAACCGTGCTACATTTACTGTAAGAAAGCTTTCTAACGGTGTTGGTGTTGAGAAGACATGGCCTTTACATTCTCCAAACGTAGAGAAGGTAGAGATCGTACGTAAAGGTAAAGTACGTCGTGCTAAACTTTACTACTTAAGAGATCGTATAGGAAAAGCTGCAAAGGTTAAAGAGTTAGTAAAATAATCTTGCTTCAAAGAGAACCGGTACAATGTACCGGTTCTTTTTATTTGCTGTACCGGAAATTGCTTTGGAATTCCCTATACAGCAAAAGCAGGCAGTAAATGTGCCTTATCCTTGAAAATTATGTGAGAATCATATATGATGTTAGTGGTAAAAATGGAAAGAGGATTATAAAGTGAAAAGACGAAATGGACTGAACTTCAGCAGAAGAAGACGAAAATTTAATATGCCGCTTTTTAAAGAGGTAATGTCATGGGTAATCGAATGCGCAATCGTAATTTTTATTGCCTACACACTGGTTACTTTTTTTGGTTGTCGGACGACGGTTGTCGGTAATGCCATGAATGATACACTGACGAATGAGGAACAGATCCTCGTGAACCGGTTTGTTTATAATGTATCAAGTCCAAAGCAGGGAGATGTGATTGCATTTCTTCCGAATGGAAACGAAAAGTCCCATTATTATGTGCGCCGTGTGGTCGCATGCCCAGGTGATACTGTTCAGATCAAGGATGGCAAGGTATATGTCAATGGAGAGGTTTATCAGGAAAAAATAATGGTTGCGTCCATAGAGGATGCGGGAGTGGCTTCCGAGGAGATTAAGCTCGGAGATGATGAATATTTTGTGCTTGGTGATAACCGGAATAACAGTGAGGACAGTCGTCTCGCAAATATAGGAAATGTAAAGAAATCTTATATTATCGGAAAGGCATGGTTCTATTTTAAATCCATTGGAAATATGGGATTTATTCATTAGTTTGAAAAAATGTGTCGAAAAAGGAAAGGTAAAAAATATGAATTTTCAGTGGTACCCTGGTCATATGACCAAAGCAAAACGACAGATGCAGGAAGATATCAAGCTGATCGATCTGGTAATTGAACTGGTGGATGCGCGCATTCCACTGAGCAGTCGCAATCCGGATATCGACGAACTTGGAAAAAATAAATACCGGCTGATACTGATGAACAAAGCGGATCTTGCGGACAAGCGGGCAACGGATGCTTGGAGTCAGTTTTTCCGGGAAAAAGGATATTTTGTAGTGAGCCTTGATGCCCGAAGCAAAAGTGGCATGAAATCCATTACGGACATTATTATGGAAGCATGCAAGGAGAAGATTGAAAGAGACCGTAAGCGTGGAATCAAAAACCGTCCGGTGCGTGCGATGGTAGTGGGTATTCCGAATGTCGGAAAATCTACTTTTATCAATTCCTATGCGGGAAAAGCCTGTGCAAAAACAGGAAACAAACCGGGTGTGACAAAAGGAAAACAATGGATTCGTCTGAGCAAAAATGTAGAACTTCTGGATACACCGGGCATTTTGTGGCCGAAATTTGAAGACCAGGCAGTTGGTCTTCGACTGGCACTGATTGGCTCAATCAAGGATGAAATTTTAAACATTGATGAGCTTGCATTGGAACTGATCAATTTTCTGACAGAAAATTATCAGGGAATCCTGGCAGAACGATATGATGTGGACGAGACACAGAAAGGAACCGATATTCTGTGTGAGATCGCAACGAACCGCAAATGTATTGGAAAAGGCGGAGAGCTGGATTACAGTAAGGCAGCAGCACTCGTTATTGATGAATTCCGAAGTGGATGCCTTGGTCGTATTACATTAGAACGTCCATAGAAAAAGAATCAGGTTGCCTGCGAAACTGATATGCAGGGACGGAGAAGAGTGTTATGGAAGAAAAACAAAAAGAGACAGTAGAAAAAATCGGAAGTATCAAAGAACATCTTGCACACACGGCCACAGAACAGTTGATGGAGTTTGTGCAGGCATATGAAAGTGACAGCAGGGCAGGAGTGCAGAAACTTGTAGAGACGGCCAGAAAACGCTTTGATAAGCTGCAACAGGAAAAAATACGAACCGAAAGCTTAAAGAAATACGAAAAAGAGTACGATAACTATACATATATCTGTGGAATTGATGAAGTTGGAAGAGGACCGTTGGCAGGACCGGTCGTGGCAGCGGCTGTGATCTTACCGAAGGATTGCGATATTTTATATATCAATGATTCTAAGAAGCTTTCGGCAGCAAAACGTGAAGAATTGTATGATGTTATCATGGAAAAAGCGGTGTCGGTCGGAATCGGAATGGTTGGACCGGAGCGGATCGATGAGATCAATATCTTGCAGGCAACGTATGAGGCAATGCGTCAGGCAATCGGACAGTTAGATCCGCAGCCGGATTTGCTCCTGAATGATGCGGTGATCATTCCGAAGGTAGAGATTCGTCAGGTCCCTATCATCAAGGGGGATGCAAAAAGCATATCCATAGGAGCTGCTTCCATTATCGCAAAAGTTACCAGAGACCGGTTGATGGAAAATTATGAAGATATTTATCCGGGCTATGGATTTGCTGCAAACAAAGGCTATGGTTCGGCAGAACATATTGCAGCATTAAAAAAACTTGGTCCGACTTTGATCCACAGGGCAACTTTTATCAAAAACTTTGTGTAAAAGTGTAACTCAATAGAGTTATCACAAAGTGAGAGTAGAATGTCAGGAGTAGGATATGCAGATTTCAGATTTGGTAGGACAATATAATCAGGCATCAGCTTCCGGAGCAGAAACACTTACGGGAACGAAAGGCGTGGAGAATCTTGTGTCTTCCCTGCGCTCGCTGACAAAAGGAAATATTTTTGAGGGCACGGTCAGTTCTATGAAAAATGGACGAGTGACACTTGCACTGTCGAGCGGACAGCAGATTTCTGCCCGCATTGAGGGAAAGGTTCAGCTTTCGCTGGGACAGTCGATGTTCTTTCAGGTAAAATCCAACGATGGCTCGCAAATTGCCATTCGTCCATTCTCGGTAGAGGGAACAGGTGCGAACTACACACTTCTGCAGGCATTGTCGGCAGCGGGAGTCCCGGCTGAGTCCGATTATCTTTCTATGGTAAACCGCATGATGGAAGAACAGATGCCGATTGACAGAAACAGTATTCAGCAGATGGTAAGAATGGTGAATGCACATCCGGAAATCGATGTGCAGACATTGGTGCAGTTAAATAAACTGGGGATTACCATAGATAAGCAGAATGCGGCACAGTTTGAAAACTATCTGGATGACAAGCAGGCAATTACGAATGAATTTGATCAGCTGATCGAAGAATTGCCACAGGCGTTGGAGAGTGAATCGCTTTCGCCACAACAGATGCGTAGTTTTGGAAGTGAATTCCTGCTTGCTTTGACGGATGGACTGGAAGATGTTCCATTGCAGAATAATGGACTTGTTTCACAGGAGATGCCAGCGGAATTTGTTGCAGAAAATACGATTGAAAAAAGTATTGCTGAGGGAAATACTATAGAGAAAAGCGGACTTTTAGAAAACGGCGAATTACTGCAAACAACGGAAGATGGGAAGGCAGTTTCACAGGAGACTGCCACAGATCAGCCTGTGCAACAGTCGGAAAGTTATTCGGCAACGCCACATACACTTGGCGCACTAATGGATGGAAAACAGTTACAAAATCTTAATACGATGCTCGGGGAATTATTGGGAACAGACGCTACCGGATATACGAAGGACAGTGGTGTGGCAGAAGTATTGAAGGATATCCAGCAGGTTTTCAAAGATTCACTGCCAATCGAACGCGAACAGATTGGAAAACTTTTTTCTTCCAAAGAATTTGTCCATATGGTAAAAGATACGATGCAGCAGCAGTGGACACTGCAGCCGCAGGAACTTGAAGCAGATGGAACAGATAAAGTTACAAAACTCTATGATCGCATGAATGCACAATTAGAAAAAATCACAGAGGCGTTAAAATCGATCGGACAGGAAAATACCGGCTTTGCACAGACCGCCGCAGACATTCAAGGCAACGTGGAATTTATGAATCAGATCAATCAGGCGTATACTTATGTACAGATTCCATTACAGATGTCCGGGCAGAATGCCAGTGCAGAATTGTTCGTGTACACGAATAAGAAAGCACTTGCTGAGGGAGACAGGGAACTGACTGCTTTTTTACATTTGGATCTGGATCATCTTGGTGCAACGGATGTGTCTGTAAAAATGAAAAACAAACAGGTAAGCACGAATTTTTATCTGGATGACGATGCATCCTATCAACTGATTTCTCTCAATGTTGACCGGTTTGAAAAAAGATTGCAGGAAAAGGGATATCAATGCAATGTTTCGGTAATAAATGAAGCAAAGCATGTGAATTTTGTGGAAAACTTTTTGAAAAATGATCAGCCATCGGCAGGACAGTTGCATCGTTATTCTTTTGATATGAGAGCATAAGGAGAGATGACATGGCAGAAAATGGATTCAAGCCGTTTCAGTTTTCACAATTGAATCAAAAGAAAAAAAATGATGCAGACAAGACTGCGGTTGCAATCTCTTATGAGCCGGGAGAAGCTGCACCAAAGATTTTAGCTACCGGGAAAGGTAAAGTTGCAGAAAAAATTATTGAGACGGCCAAAGAAAACAAGGTACCAACTTATAAAGATAACAAACTGGCATCGACGCTTTCAAAATTACAGATCGGTGATATGATTCCGCCGGAACTGTACGAAGTTGTTGCGGAAATACTTGTATTTGTGGATGACATGGATCGCATGAAAGCAAAACTGGATCAGATGCGTTAAGGGGGATTTATGAACAAAAGACAGTTGGGGACTGTCTATGAACAGAAAGCAGCTGCTTATCTGCAACAACAGGGATATGAGATCATGGAATGCAATTTCCGCTGTCGGATGGGGGAGATTGACATTATCGCAAGAGAAGGAGAATATCTTTGTTTTGTAGAAGTAAAATACCGGTCGGGAGACGGCTATGGCTCTCCTTTGGAAGCAGTAGGTGTATATAAGCAGAGAAAAATTATTAAAGTAGCACATTATTATATGATGAGAAAACGGCTGGGATTGTATATGCCCTGCCGTTTTGATGTCATCGCAATAGAAAAGGACCAGATTACGCTTTTGCGTAATGCTTTTGGAGAATCGTAATGGAGTATATGGATTTTAAGAAAAAAGATGACCGGGAAGTGTTACAGTTAGAACGTTTTCCGCTTGAAAAAGGAGAACTTCCGGTGTTGCATTATCCGCTGCTGGATGCCTGCGGCATGGTAAAACATTGTTTTACCACCCGTGGGGGAGGTGCCAGCAAAGGAATGTTCGAAAGTCTGAATTTGAGTTTTACCCGTGGAGACGATGAGGCGGATGTGCAGGAAAACTATGCGAGGGTTGCATCCTTTTTTGGAACAGATAAAACACAGTTTGTGTGTTCCGATCAGACGCATACGACAAATGTCCGTCGTGTGGGAAAAGAGGATGCAGGCTATGGAGTTACCCGGTCACGTCCATACAAAGATGTGGACGGACTGGTCACGGATGAGCCGGGCATTATTTTATCGACTTTTTATGCGGACTGTGTTCCCCTGTTTTTTGTCGATCCGGTGCATCGTGCGATAGGACTGAGCCATTCCGGATGGAGAGGCACTGTGGGACGTATGGGTGCTGTGACACTTTCGGTGATGCAAAGGGAATTTCATACCAGACCAGAGGATGTACTGGCAGCTGTGGGACCGTCTATCTGTCAGGACTGTTATGAAGTCAGCGAGGATGTGGCAGATGCGTTTTACAAAGAATTTCAGGGACATGAGAGAGAAATTTTATTGGAAAAGGGAAATGGAAAGTATCAGCTGGACCTGTGGAAGACCAATGAAATTATTTTGCGGGAGGCAGGAGTTATACCGGAGCATTTGGCTGTGACAAATATATGCACATGTTGTAATAGCCGACTTCTTTTTTCTCATCGGGCAAGTCACGGTAAACGTGGAAATCTTGGGGCATTTATGCAGATTCATGTATGATATTAAGATTTTCATAAGAAATTATTTCATAGATGTTAAATTACTGTTTCAGAATCTGTGGTACACTTGTGAAGTTAAATGGAATTGTATGTTTTGTCATCACGACAAATAGGATAAGGAGGTGCAGCAGGTTTGATACAGTTGAATTACAAGGAGGCCAGACCTCTCTATGAGCAGATCAAGGAGAGCATTCGCAAAATGGTAATTTCAAATGCGTTTCTGGCAGATGAAAAACTGCCATCTGTAAGAGAGATGGCATCACAACTTGCTGTCAACCCAAATGCAATTGAACGTGCATATCAGGAATTGGAGCAGGATGGATATGTGTACCGTCGTAAAGATGAGGGAACGTTTGTTGCAAAAGAAAACCGGGTCAATGAAATGCGTCGCAGGGAACTGATGCAGAAATTTGACCTTGTGGTAAGAGAATTATCCGAATTGTCGGTATCTTCCAACGAACTTGCCGAACGAGTGGAAGTGATAACAAAAGGAGACAAAACATTTTGATAGAAGTAAATAATCTGATAAAGAAATTTGATGATTTTTATGCATTAAATGGAGTGAATATGAATGTGGGTGAGGGGGATATCTATGGTCTGGTAGGACCAAACGGTGCCGGAAAATCCACATTGATCCGTCATCTGACCGGAGTTTACCGGCAGGATGCCGGAGAGATTTATATCGATGGGGAAGAGGTATACGAAAATCGTAAGGTAAAATCAGAGATTGCCTATATTCCGGATGAGCTTTTTTATTTTCTACAGGCAGACACATTAGAAATGAAGCGTTATTACAAAGGAATTTATGAATCGTTTGATGAGAAGATGTTTGAACGTATGAAAAAATATTTTCCGGCGATTGACGTAAAGCGTAATATCCGTCGCCTGTCGAAAGGAATGCAAAAGCAGGTGGCATTCTGGCTTGCAATCTGCTGTAAACCGAAAGTTCTGATCCTTGATGAACCGGTCGATGGACTGGATCCTGTTATGCGAAGACAGATTTGGAGTATCCTGTTATCCGAAGTGGAAGAACGGAAGATGACAGTTCTTGTTTCTTCCCACAATCTCCGGGAACTGGAAGATGTCTGTGATCATGTAGGAATTATGAATCAGGGTCAGATTATCATTGAGCGGTCGCTTTCCGAACTACAGGGAAATATCTGTAAGATCCAGGTGGCATGTCAGACCGGTATGCCAAAACTTCCACCGGAATTTGAAGTGTTACATATGTCAAACATTGGAAGAGTCTATACTGTGATTGTCAAAGGAAGTCCAAAAGCTGCGGCAGAGGCAATTATGACCGATCCGGAAAAACTTGCAATCGTTGATATTCTGCCTCTGACATTGGAGGAAATTTTTATTTACGAGATGGGAGGTTTGGACTATGAAGTCAAAGACATCCTTTTTTAATAAGGCAATCTACAAGAAAAATTTTACTTTATACTGGCCAATCTGGGTGTGCTATCTTCTGTATGGTCTGGTAAAAGTTCCGGGAAGTTTGTGGTCCGGGCTTCGCCAGCATCATATGACACAAAATCTGCAGTTTTCCGTTTTTGCGGACAGCTTGTCAATTAGACTGGATGTATGGGCGATTGCTGTGATGGTTGCGGTTACAGGAATGGCACTTTTTAGCTACTTGTTTTCTGCAAAAAGTGCAAATCTGATCCATGCGCTTCCGGTGACGAGAAAGGAATTGTATTTTACGAATGTATTGAGTGGATTCACGTTCCTTTTTATTCCGCAACTGATTACTTTTATGGTGACAGTTGTGGTGTGTCTTGCAAATGGAATTACGCAGGTAGAATATGTTGGTCTGTGGCTGGTGAGCGTTATGGGAATCGGATTTTTTCTGTTTTCTCTTGTATGTCTCTGCGCCATGTTTACAGGACAGCTTTTGGCACTGCCGGTGTATTTCCTGGTGGGAAATTTTTTGTCGGTAGGGATTATTGTGGGAGTACGCTATGTGCTGAGTTTCCTTGGCTATGGAATCAGTTTCAGTCAGACACCGGATTTCCTTTTGTTCCGTATTCTTTCTCCGATTAATTATCTGTACAACAATGTGCGGATATGGAGTCCATATACGTTTGATGACATTGGAGATCAGATTTTTTCCGGGGTTCGTTACTGCGGATTAAATGTTGTGATCGGATATGTGGTGGCAGCAGTTTTTATTTACGCACTTGCATATTATTGTTACAAAAAGAGACGAATTGAAAGTGCCGGAGATTTGCTCACATTTGGCTGGATTAAGCCGCTTTTCCGGTGGGGAGCCGGCATCTGTGTCGGATATCTGGCAGCTGTGATTCTGTCCCAGTTTTTAGATGCACTGATGCTGTGGATTTCAGATAAAATTTTTCTGTTGTTTGTACTCATACTCGGGTTGATGGCTTTCTTTATCGCCCAGATGCTTGTGGAAAAAACATTTCGGGTATTTAAAAAGAAACGATTGCTGGAAAGCCTGGGCTTTTTGCTGTTTGTGCTGGTAAGTTATTTCGGAATTTATGAGACGGCATATCATATTGAACAGTATATACCGGATGCGGATAAGGTCCAGACCGCATATCTTGAAAATAATTATCCGGTGGAATTTACCGGAACGGATGTAGAAAAGGTCCAGAAGCTGCAGAAACAGATTCTGGAATCTGCGGATGTTTATCAAAAAGAAGCGCAGCAGTCTGACAGTATGAATATCAGTGTTGTATATTGGATGAAGAATGGCAAGAATATATGGCGTACCTATAATGTTCCGATTGCAGCGGACTGCAGCCAGCAGCTTGCGGATACATTGCACAATTATGAACTGGATGCGGATAACTTTATGTATTACCTGGTCGGAAGCGATTATAAAGAAGTGAAGGATGTTTCCGAAGTGCAGTTGGAAAATTACCAGGAAGAAGAAGGGTATATCAATTATAAAAATGTGAAGAATAAGTATGCATATGATCTGTACCAGGCGGTAATAAAGGATGCTCAGGAAGGAACCATCCAAAAGTATAATCTTCAGAATTATTTGAAAGATGGTATAACGGATAATATGGATCCATATGCAAGCATTGATCTTTCTTTTATACATCCGGATAAAAACTGGAAGGATGTTTACCAGAGAGAGACACATGAAGAATATACGGATACGTATGGAACAGGGCAAAGCCGCCAGGAAGGTTTTGTGTATGTTAATTTTGGCGAGGATTGCCGAAACGTCATCCAGGCATTGATAAAAAGCGGTACGATTCAGGGAAAAGAAGAGATTTCTTTTTCAAATGAAAGAAGTTACTAGAGTGGGAGGGACTTTACAAGTTCCTCCCATTATTGTAAAATCAAGCAGGTAATGTGATGAATACAGAAAAGAGGTAAGGAATGAGTAAACCAGTTGTGGCCATTGTTGGCCGCCCTAATGTTGGTAAATCGACACTTTTTAATACACTTGCAGGGGAGCGTATTTCCATTGTTAAAGATACACCGGGAGTTACAAGAGACCGTATTTATGCGGATGTGACCTGGTTGAATTATAGCTTTACACTGATAGATACCGGTGGTATTGAGCCGGACAGCGGAGATGTGATCCTTTCACAGATGCGTGAACAGGCAGAGATTGCCATTGCAACCGCAGATGTTATTATGTTTATTACAGATGTAAGACAGGGATTACAGGATGCGGATTCCAAGGTGGCGGATATGCTGCGCCGCTCAAAGAAACCGGTCATTCTTGTTGTAAATAAAGTTGACAGTTTTGAAAAATTTATGCCGGATGTCTATGAGTTTTATAATCTTGGAATCGGAGATCCACATCCGGTTTCGGCTTCTTCCATGCTTGGACTTGGAGATATGCTCGATGAGGTTGTAAAACATTTTCCGGAAGATGCAGCAGGCATTGAGGAGGACGAGCGTCCAAAAATTGCGATTATCGGAAAACCGAATGTTGGAAAATCTTCTCTAATCAATAAACTGGCACAGGAAGACCGCGTGATCGTATCTGATATTGCCGGCACGACAAGAGATGCTATTGATACTGACATTAAATATAACGGAAAGGAATATGTATTTATAGATACTGCAGGTCTGCGCCGTAAAAATAAAATCAAAGAAGAAATCGAACGATACAGCATCATTCGTGCCGTTACTGCTGTGGAACGTGCGGATGTGGTTATTATTGTCATTGATGCCATCGAGGGGGTTACGGAACAGGATGCAAAGATCGCTGGCATTGCACATGACAGGGGGAAAGGAATTATTATCGCTGTCAACAAGTGGGATGCTATTGAAAAAGATAACAGCACTGTAAAAAAATATACCGAGCGTATCCGACAGGTGCTTAGTTTCATGCCATATGCAGAAATTTTGTTTATTTCTGCAAAATCAGGACAGAGACTGAATAAAATATTCGAAATGATAGATGTTGTCATCGAAAATAACAGTATGCGCGTTGCAACCGGTGTCCTCAATGAAATTGTTGCGGAAGCAGTTGCCATGCAGCAGCCACCTTCTGATAAAGGTAAGCGACTGAAGATTTATTATGTGACACAGGTGTCTGTAAAGCCACCGACATTTGTTGTGTTTGTAAATGATAAGAATCTGATGCATTTTTCATATACCAGATATCTTGAGAATCGTATCCGCGATACGTTTGGATTCCAGGGTACTGCGTTGAAATTTATTACAAGAGAACGAAAGGAAGATTAAAAATGATTATCGCAAGAATCATCTCGCTGCTGATCGGCTATATTTTTGGGCTGTTTCAGACAGGATATATTTATGGAAAAAGCAAGGGAATTGATATCCGTACAGAAGGCAGCGGAAATGCAGGCACGACCAATTCGTTACGCGTGCTTGGGTGGAAAGCAGGAGCGATTACTTTTGCCGGCGATTTGTTGAAAGCGATATTTGCGGTATTACTTATTAAATTGATTTTTGGCGGTATCTATGGTGCTGATACAAAAGTGTTAGAACTGTATGCAGGATTTGGAACAGTGTTAGGACATAATTTTCCATGCTATTTGCAGTTTAAGGGAGGGAAGGGAATCGCCTGTACTTCCGGTGTGATTCTTGCTGTATGTCCGATGGCTGCACCAATCTGTCTGTTACTTTTTATTCTGGCAGTTGGAATCACAAGATATGTTTCACTGGGATCCATTCTGGTGGTATGTAGTTATCTGATTCAGGCAATTGTATTTGGACAGCTTGGCTATTTGCATATAGAAGGTGCCGTACGTATTGAATTTTATATTGTAAGTGCCTGTTTTACTGCTATGGCATTGTGGAGACACCGTGCAAATATCAAACGTCTGCTTGCAGGTACAGAGAACAAATTTGGAATGAAGAAGGAGAAATAATATGGTTGAGGTCGGAGTGATTGGAGCCGGAAGCTGGGGAATTGCGCTGGCAAAATTGTTACATACAAACGGAAACAAAGTAACGGTCTGGTCCATTGTAGAAGACGAAATTAAAATGCTTAAAGAAAAACATGAGCATGTGGATAAACTTCCGGGGGTAAAGCTTCCGGAAGATATCTTATTTACAACGGATCTGGCAGAAACGGTTCAGCAAAAAGATATGCTCGTGCTTGCCGTTCCTTCTGTATTTACCAGAAGCACAGCAAAAAGCATGGCACCTTATGTAACAGAGAAGCAGATTATCGTGTGTGTGGCAAAGGGAATTGAAGAGAGTACGCTTATGACGATTTCTGATGTCGTGGAGCAGGAGATTCCATGTGCGGATGTTTCAGTAATGTGTGGACCTTCCCATGCAGAGGAAGTTGGGATAGGACTCCCGACTACAGTAGTGGCAGGAGCAAAAACCAAGGCCACAGCTGAGCGGGTACAGGATTTGTTTATGAATGATGTATTCCGCGTGTACACAAGTCCGGATATGCTTGGTATGGAGCTGGGCGGTTCACTGAAAAACGTGATTGCACTTGCAGCCGGTATGGCAGATGGACTTGGTTATGGAGACAACACAAAAGCAGCTCTGATTACAAGAGGAATTACAGAAATTGCCCGTCTTGCCGTTGCAATGGGGGCGCATGTGGAGACTTTGTGCGGGCTGACGGGAATCGGCGATCTGATAGTAACCTGTGAGAGTAAGCACAGTCGCAACCGTAAGGCGGGGATGCTCATGGGGCAAGGGTATACCATGCAGCAGGCTACCGATGAAGTCAAGATGGTAGTGGAAGGAATATATTCTGCAAAAGCAGCTCTTATGCTTGCAAAGAAATATCATGTAGAACTTCCAATCATCGAAGAAGTGAACAAAGTATTGTTTGAGAATAAGTCCGCAAAGAGCGCGGTGACAGATCTGATGATTCGTGAAAAACGTCCGGAGCATACAGAATTAGAGTGGGAGTCATAGACAAATGGAGACAATTAAGATAAAATATTTTACAGATGATATTGAAAAACTCGATTATATCGATGGAAAATCCGATTGGATCGATCTACGTGCATCTGAGGAAGTAAAACTTCATGCGGGAGAATTTGCACTGATTCCGCTCGGGGTTGCCATGCAACTTCCAAAAGGATATGAGGCACACCTTGTGCCGAGAAGTTCTACTTTTAAAACATGGGGGCTTTTACAGACGAATAGTATGGGTGTTGTGGATGGCTCATATTGTGGTGATAATGATATGTGGCGCATGCCTGTCTATGCCACGAGAGATACAGTGATTCATGTGAATGACCGCATCGCACAGTTTCGTATTATGGAAAATCAGCCAAAAATCGATTTTGAAGAAGTAGAACACCTTGCAGGTGTTGACAGAGGTGGATTCGGCAGTACAGGAAAAGCGTAAAGACATAAAGGAGGTAATTATTATGGAGAATCGTATGGTGAAATTTTATTCAAAAGAGAGTAATATGCTTGCATTGCATGCTATTCCGGGACATTTTGCAACAAGCCACTCGCACATCAACTATTATGTGGATGTGACAAGTGTAAAGACACGTGCAGGAGAGGCAAAGGAAGCTGCGAAGGTATTGTATTCAAGAATGCCAAAGACAGAGTATGTGGATACTATTGTATGTATGGACGGAACAGAAGTGATTGGAGCATTTTTAAGTCAGGAGATTGAAAATGGTGGTGTACTTTCTACGAACCGCCATGAGACTACATATGTGGTATCACCGGAGATTAACAATAACAATCAGATGCTTTTCCGTGATAACAACAAAGGCGCAATCGCAGGGAAACATGTAGTATTGTTACTTGCCACAACGACTACCGGTGAGACAATTCGCCGTAGTCTTGAGTGCATTCGTTATTATGGCGGAATCGTAGAGTGGGTTGCATCTGTATTTTCAACCATTGATTCAGTAGATGGAGTACAGGTGGAAGCTTTATTTGATAAGAATGATGTGACTGGATATGAGGCGTATAGTGCACATGATTGTCCGTTCTGCAAGAAAGGACAGAAGATCGAAGCTATGGTGAATGGATTCGGATATTCAAAGCTGTAGATCGCAGGGCATCTGCGTAGGTCATAAGGAATCCTCCCACTTACGCAGGTCCCTCCCCAAGGAGCAGATGCCATGAAAAGTGCGCCTTTCGTCATAAGAACTTCACCCTGGAGGGCTCGTTCTTATGCCAAAAGTCGCAGGGCATCTGCGTAGGTCATAAGGAATCCTCCCACTTACGTGGGCCCCTCCCCAAGGAGCAGATGCCATGAAAAGTGCGCCTTTCGTCATAAGAACTTCACCCTGGAGGGCTCGTTCTTATGCCAAAAGTCGCAGGGCATCTGCGTAGGTCATAAGGAATCCTCCCACTTACGTGGGCCCCTCCTTATGACAGGGTTCGTCAATCTGCCAATATGTTTGGAAAATATTTGGCGGTTTGACGGTGGCTTTTTTGGAGATTGTTCTGTATGATAACAATATAAGAAGTCCACACGGACAAATAAAGAAAAGAGAACTACTTAGGAGGTTTTTTCAAATGGCAAGTTTATCATTAAAGAATGTATGCAAAGTGTACTCAAATGGTTTTGAGGCAGTTAAAGATTTCAACCTTGATGTTGAAGATAAGGAGTTCGTCATCTTCGTAGGACCATCTGGATGTGGTAAGTCTACAACACTTCGTATGATCGCAGGTCTTGAGGAGATTTCTTCCGGAGAATTAACCATCGATGGAAAAGTTATGAATGATGTTGAGCCAAAGGACAGAGATATCGCAATGGTATTCCAGAACTATGCTCTGTATCCACATATGACAGTATTTGATAACATGGCATTTGGTCTTAAATTAAGAAAAGTACCAAAGGATGAAATTAAGGCAAAAGTTGAGGAAGCTGCAAGAATCCTTGACCTTGAGAAATTACTTGATCGTAAGCCAAAGGCTTTATCAGGTGGACAGAGACAGCGTGTTGCCATGGGTCGTGCAATCGTTCGTAATCCTAAGGTATTCCTTATGGATGAGCCTTTATCAAACCTGGATGCAAAGCTTCGTGTACAGATGAGATCTGAGATCGCTTCTTTACATAACAGATTAGGTGCTACAATCATCTACGTAACACATGATCAGACAGAGGCTATGACACTTGGAACAAGAATCGTAGTATTAAAAGATGGTGTTATCATGCAGGTAGATAGCCCACAGAAATTATACAATGAGCCTAACAACTTATTCGTTGCTGGATTCATCGGATCTCCACAGATGAACTTCGTAGATGCTGATGTTGTTGCAAACGGAAGCTCTGTTTCACTGAAGTTTGGTGATTATTCTGTAGTTCTTCCAGAGGATAAGTCAAAGAAAATTATTGATGGCGGATATGCAGGAAAGAAAGTTGTATTCGGTATCAGACCAGAAGATATTTCTGATGACCCAGAAATGATCCAGAAGAATGGTGATTGTGTCATCGAGTCTGATGTAACAGGATACGAGTTACTTGGTGCAGAAGTATTACTGTACTATACAGTAGCTGGTACTAACATGACAGCAAGAGTAGATTCTGATACTCCGGCCCGTTATGGTGATCACATTAAGCTTGCTTTTGATCCACATAAGATTCATGTATTCGACAAGGAAACAGAATTGACAATTACTAACTAGTTCGTTAAAATTATATAGTTGTAAATTATGAAACCGGGTGTGATTATTTACACCCGGTTTTTAACTGACATCAAATGGAGGAGAATGTATGCTTTCAAATCAGAAATTGCAGAATTCATTAGATGAGATTAAAGATATCAGTCGCATGGAATCGGCTTTGTATACATCAAAAGGAAAACTGGTGGCACATACGGAGGCGTTTCCGATTACGGATACATTGGAGCGCGTGGTTGTGGATATTACAAATTCCATGGCGGAGAGTCAGATTTATCAGGATTATCATCTGTACAAGATTATGGTGGAAGGTGAGATGGAATACATTCTTGTCTGCCTGGTGACAGAGGAGAACTTTAATGTCTGTGCGCAGATGGCAGTGTGCCAGATACGTAATCTGGTTATGAGTTTTGCGGAGCAGTTTGACCGGAATAATTTTATCCAGAATATTCTTCTTGGAAATATGCTGATTGTAGATATTTATGGTAAGGCAAAAAAGCATCATATCATGGAAGGACCGCGTGTGATATTTGTTATTGACACTGGAAATAAGAATAATGATGTGGCTATGGAACTGGTAAAAAATCTGTCGGACATAAGATCTGGAGACTTTGTCACAAGTGTAGATCAGCACAGTGTTGTTCTCGTAAAAGATGTATCCCATATCGATGATGCAGATATGGAAGAAATGTTACATGCAATTGCATGTAAATTAACGGATAACCTGCATATGGAAGCAATGATCCGTGTCCGTGTAGGTTATGGAAATGTTGTAAATCAGCTTCCCGAGATTGCAGAATCTTATCAGGAAGCAAAGATGGCATTGGAAGTAGGCCGCGTATTTTATGCGGAATACGATACGATTTCATATGGAAAATTAGGAATTGGAAGATTGATTTATCAGCTTCCGATGAGTTTATGTAATATGTTCATCAAGGAGGTATTTGGAGAGAAGATTCCGGATATCTTAGATGATGAAGAAGCAATGTCGACGATTAATAAGTTTTTTGAAAACAATCTGAATATATCGGAGACAGCCAGACAGCTATATGTACATAGAAACACATTGGTGTATCGTCTGGAGCGAATTGAAAAGGCAATCGGATTGGATATCCGTACCTTTGATGATGCGATGACATTCCGGATTGCGGTGATGGTCATTGCACACATGAAAGATCAGAGTCGAACAGAGTAAGGAGTAGGAAACATGGCAGGATATGATGCAAGCAGTATTGCGGTACTGGAAGGATTAGAGGCCGTTCGTAAGCGCCCGGGAATGTATATCGGAAGTGTTACGACCAAAGGATTGAATCATTTGATCTATGAGATTGTAGACAACTCGGTGGATGAGCATCTGGCTGGTGTGTGTGATACGATCTGGGTAACGCTTGAGGCGGATGGTTCCTGCACGGTTGAGGATAATGGACGAGGAATTCCGGTTGGAATGCATGCAAAAGGCGTATCGGCAGCCCGTGTCGTATTTTCCACCCTTCATGCAGGCGGAAAATTTGATAATAACGCATACAAGACAAGCGGTGGTCTGCATGGTGTCGGTTCTTCGGTCGTGAATGCATTGTCTACTTATATGGATGTGCAGATCAGCCGTGAGGGATATATTCATCATGACCGCTATGAGAAGGGCGTTCCGGTAATCGAATTGGAAAACGGCCTTCTTCCGAAACTGGGTAAGACAAAAAAGACAGGAACTAAGATTAATTTTCTTCCGGATCCGGAAATTTTTGAAAAGACACGGTTTAAGGAAGAAGATGTCAAAAGCCGTATGCACGAGACGGCATACTTGAATCCAGCACTTACCATAATCTATGAAGACCGGAGAAAACCGGAAGTAGAGCATATTGAATTTCATGAACCGGATGGAATTGTTGGATTTGTAAAGGATCTGAACAGTAATATTGAAACACTTCATGATGTCATCTATTTTAAAGGCGAGAGTGAGGACATTGCGGTAGAAGTCGCTTTTCAGTATACAAGCGAATTTCATGAGAATATAATGGGCTTTTGTAATAATATTTATAATTCCGAGGGCGGAGCACATCTGACCGGTTTTAAGACAGCGTTTACAACGATTATTAATTCCTATGCCAGAGAACTTGGTATTTTAAAGGATAAAGACGCGAATTTTAACGGAGCAGACGTTCGTAATGGAATGACTGCAGTCATTTCAATCAAGCATCCGGATCCACGATTTGAGGGACAGACAAAAACAAAGCTTGATAATCAGGATGCAAACCGTGCAACGGCAAAAGTCACAAGTGATGAAGTTCCGTTGTATTTTGACAAGAACTTAGAAACATTAAAGACGGTGATCGGCTGCGCGGAGAAAGCCGCCAAAATCCGTAAAGCAGAGGAAAAAGCAAGAACCAATCTGCTGACCAAGCAGAAATTTTCCTTTGATTCCAACGGAAAGCTTTCCAACTGTGAGAGCCGCGATGCCTCCAAGTGCGAAATATTTATCGTCGAGGGAGATTCTGCCGGTGGTTCGGCAAAGATGGCAAGAAACCGTATGTATCAGGCAATCATGCCTATCCGCGGTAAGATTTTAAATGTTGAGAAAGCAAGTATTGACAAAGTATTGGCAAACGCGGAAATCAAGACGATGATTAATGCTTTTGGCTGTGGATTTTCGGAAGGATACGGAAATGATTTCGACATTACAAAGCTGCGTTATGACAAGATCATTATCATGGCAGATGCCGATGTAGATGGTGCCCATATTTCCACGCTTCTTCTGACACTGTTTTATCGATTTATGCCGGAACTCATTTTTGAGGGACATGTCTATGTGGCAATGCCACCTCTGTATAAAGTGATTCCGTCCAAAGGAAAAGAAGAATATCTGTATGATGATGCGGCTTTGGATAAATACCGCAGAACACATACCGGAAACTTTACACTGCAAAGATACAAAGGTCTTGGCGAGATGGATGCAGACCAGCTTTGGGAAACTACATTAAATCCGGAGACCCGTATGATGAAACGAATCGAAATTGAAGATGGAAGAATGGCTTCCGATGTTACGGCGATGCTGATGGGAACGGATGTGCCACCTCGTAAGGCATTTATTTATGAGCATGCAAATGATGCACAACTCGACATATAGAATTTGCAAAATAGAATATAAAGAGAGGAACTAATTATGGAACAGAGTATCATACAGACCGAATATTCGGAGTTGATGCAGAAGTCATATATTGATTATGCCATGAGCGTTATTATATCCCGTGCGCTTCCGGATGTGCGTGATGGACTCAAACCGGTACAGAGACGTACCCTCTATGATATGTATGAACTGGGAATTCGTTACGATAAGCCTTATCGAAAGAGTGCGCGTATTGTTGGTGATACCATGGGTAAATATCATCCGCATGGAGATTCTTCCATTTATGACGCACTTGTTGTGATGGCACAGGATTTCAAAAAGGGACTGCCTTTGATCGATGGACATGGAAACTTTGGTTCTATCGAGGGAGATGGTGCCGCTGCCATGCGATACACCGAGGCGCGTTTACAGCGTGTGACACAGGAAGCGTATCTGGCGGATCTCGACAAAGATGTTGTGGATTTCATGCCAAACTTCGATGAGACGGAAAAAGAACCTGTCGTGCTTCCGGTAAAGGTACCGAATCTTCTGATCAATGGAGCGGAAGGTATTGCTGTTGGTATGGCAACTTCTATTCCACCACACAATTTTGGCGAGGTGATAGATGGTGTGATTGCCTATATGAAAAACCCGGATATTACGACCGCTGAAATGATGCAGTATATACCGGGACCTGATTTTCCAACCGGAGGAATTGTTGCAAATAAGGACGATCTTGCGGCAATTTACGAATCCGGTATGGGTAAAATCAAAATCCGCGGGAAAGTCGAAGTGGAGAAACAAAAAGGCGGAAAAGAACGTCTGGTCATCACGGAGATTCCATACACCATGATTGGTGCAAACATTGGTAAATTCTTAAATGATGTCTACAATCTGGTAGAGACGAAGGCGACAAGCGATATCGTGGATATTACGAACCAGTCTTCCAAAGAAGGTATCCGTATTGTTCTGGATTTGAAAAAGGGCGCAGATATTGACGCTTTGGAGAATCTCCTTTATAAAAAGACAAAGCTGGAAGATACGTTTGGTGTCAATATGTTAGCGGTCGCTGATGGTAGACCGGAGACGATGGGAATCGTACCGATTATCCGCCATCATGTGAAGTTCCAGTATGAGATTGCAACGAGAAAATACAACACGCTGTTACAAAAGGAGTTGGACCGCAAGGAAATTCAGGAAGGCCTGATCCGCGCATGTAACGTTATCGATCTGATCATTGAAATCCTGCGTGGAAGCCGTAACATTAAAGATGCGAAGGCCTGTCTGACAGAAGGAAATACAGATAATATTACATTTAAGAATCCGGCATCCAAAGTTATGGCACAGCAGTTGAATTTTACAGAGCGTCAGGCACAGGCAATCCTTGAGATGCGTCTGTACAAGCTGATTGGTCTGGAAATTGAAGCATTGATGAAAGAGCATGATGAGACATTAGCCAATATCAATAAATATCAGGATATTCTCGAACATCGTTCGTCTATGGCAAAGGTTATTATCAAGGAATTGCAGGCATTCAAGAAAGCATACGGCAAAGAAAGAAAAACGGTGATTGACAACCTCAAGGAAGCTGTTGTTGTGGCAAAACAGATCAAAGAGCAGGATGTTGTATTCCTGATGGATCGTTTTGGATATGCAAAGACCGTGGATGTCTCCGTATATGAAAGGAATAAGGAGACTGCGGATGCCGAGAACCGATGCATTTTTAAATGTAAGAATACCGATAAGATCTGTATTTTTACCGACAAGGGACAGTTGCATCTACTGAAAGTGTTAGATCTTCCATATGGCAAGTTCCGGGATAAGGGAACACCAATCGATAATGTCTGCAATTATGACAGTAAGGAAGAAAATTTTGTATATATTACAAGCCTTGCACATGTAAGCTGCAGCAAAGTGCTTTTTGGAACGAAACAGTCCATGTTAAAAGTGGTGGACGGAGCAGAGTTTGTGGTAGCAAAGAAAACGACTGCGGCAACAAAACTTATGGATGAGGATGAGGTTCTTACCGTGCAGGTATTAGATGGGGATGAAACGCTTGTTATGGCATCTGTAAAGGATATGTTCCTGCGCATTGACTGTGGACAGATTCCACAGAAGAAAAAGATGGCTGTGGGAGTCCGGGGCATGAAGCTTGGTGCAGGCGATGAATTGAAACATATCTATGTTCTTCACGAAGGAGAGACGAAGGAAGTGGAAGTCAAAGATAAGATGATTGCACTTCAACGTCTTCATGTAGGAAACCGCGACACGAAAGGAGTAAAGAAGTAACATGATGACATATGCACAGGCACGCAGGTTTGCACAGGAAGCTTCCAAAAGCGGAAGCGTTCTGGGACTTGCAAGTATTCGTGCACTGATGAGTGAATTGAACGATGTGCAGGAGACACTTCCAATCATTCATCTTGCAGGAACGAATGGAAAAGGCTCTGTGGGTGCCTATCTGGCTTCCATCTTTTGTGCAGCGGGACTTTCTGTGGCGAGGTACACGTCTCCGGCGGTATTTGATCCGCTTGAAGTATTTACTTACAATGGAGAGAACATAACAGAAAGTGAATATGCAAAGGTAATGTCACAGGTAAAGGATGCCTGTGACATTATGGTATCTGCCGGGAAGGAATGTCCGACCATATTTGAGATTGAGACAGCAGTCGCTTTTCTTTGGTTTTATGAAAAAAAGCCGGATATCGTATTGCTTGAGACCGGTATGGGCGGTGCTACAGATGCAACCAATTTAATTACACATCCGCTGGCATCGGTAATCACAACAATCAGCATGGATCATATGCAGTTTCTTGGAAATACTTTAGGAGAGATCGCAGCAGTAAAAGCCGGAATTATAAAAGAAAACTGTCCGGTCTTTTCCGCTCCGCAAAAGCCGGAGGTTGTACAGGTACTAAAGAAAACAGCAGAAGAGAAGCATGCAGGGATTACCTTCGTGGATGGAGAAAAACTTCAGATTCGGGAAGAAAAGCCGGGGACAATGGCCTTTTCCTGTTGCCTGGAGACAGGAAACGCAAAAGAACATACTGTTTGTGAACTGACTACGTCGATGTCCGGACATTATCAGATGCGAAATGCAGCACTGGCTGCAAATGTGGCATTCCAACTTCTTCCAAAAGTGAAAGCAAATGATTCTGCGACAGAAACGCAACGCGAGGAAATTCTGGCTTTGATTCAGAAGGGGATTGCGGATGCCAGTTGGCCGGGACGGTTTGAAGTCCTTGGAACGAATCCGCTTTTTGTGATCGATGGAGCGCATAACGAGGATGCGGCAAAGGAATTGGCAGCAACCATAGAAAATTGTTTTACAAATACAAAATTAACTTATATAATAGGAGTGCTGGCGGACAAGGAGCATGATAAGATGCTCCGGCTTATGAGCCCGTATGCCTGCCGTGTGTATACGGTTACACCGGACAATACAAGGGCATTGAGTGCAAAAGCACTGGCCGCTGAGGCGAGAACATATTATGAACATGTAACTGAGGCTTCTTCCGTGGAACAGGCATTAAGTTTTGCGTTGGAACACGAAGAACCGGTACTTGCATTTGGTTCGCTGTCCTATCTGGGGCAGTTGCGTAACGCATACAAGAAGCAGAATAGGAAAAAAGATGGATAAAGATAAGATAAAGCAGGGCGTGAAATTAATACTCGAGGGTGTCGGGGAAGATGTATCCCGTGAGGGACTTTTAGAGACACCGGACCGTATCGCGCGTATGTATGAGGAAATATTTGCAGGACTTACCGCTGATGCAGGGGAACATCTTGCAAAAAGATTTCATGTAGACAACAATGAGATGGTGATCGAGAAAGATATCACATTTTATTCCATGTGTGAGCACCATCTGTTGCCTTTTTACGGGAAAGCCCATGTGGCCTACATTCCAGACGGAGAGGTAGTCGGGATCAGCAAGCTTGCACGTACGGTAGAAGTATATGCCAGACGGCCACAGATCCAGGAGCGTATGACGGGACAGATTGCAGATGCGATGATGGAACATTTGAAACCAAAGGGCGCAATCGTTATGATCGAAGCAGAGCATATGTGCATGACGATGCGTGGAATCAAGAAGCCGGGAAGCAAGACGGTAACTTTTGCGACCCGCGGCATTTTTACAGAACAGGATGCATTGTGCAACCGCTTTTTTGACCTTGTGAAAAACTAGAAACAGCACCAGAAAGGATTGCAGAAATGAAGATCGGCAACAGAGAATTTGATGTGAATAATGACACTTATGTGATGGGAATATTGAATGTGACTCCGGATTCTTTTTCGGATGGCGGAAAATTCAACAATCTGGAAGCAGCACTTGCCCATACAGAGGAAATGATAAAGGAAGGTGCCACGATTATTGATGTTGGTGGGGAATCCACACGTCCGGGGTATACATTGATTTCGGATGAGGAAGAAATCGGACGCGTTGTGCCGGTCATTCGTGCAATCAAAGAAAAGTTTGATATTCCGGTATCTATTGATACGTATAAAAGCAAAGTTGCAAAAGCAGCGATCGCAGCAGGTGCGGATCTGGTAAATGATATCTGGGGATTAAAATACGACAAAAACATGGCGAAAGTCATTGCGGATGCGGGTGTGGCCTGCTGTCTGATGCACAATCGTGACAATATGGAGTACACCAGTTTTATGGATGATATGCTTGCTGATCTGCGGGAAACCATACAGTTGGCAAAAGAGGCCGGGATTGCGGATGATAAGATCATGCTTGATCCGGGTGTCGGTTTTGCAAAGTCCTATGAGAACAATCTCGAAGCAATCCAGAAAGTAGGAAGACTGCATGAACTTGGTTATCCGGTTCTTCTTGGAACTTCCAGAAAATCAGTGATAGGTCTGACACTTGATACAACAAAAGATGAGCGTGTGGAAGGCACACTGGTTACAACTGTGTTTGGTGTGCAGCAGGGATGCGCTTTTGTACGTGTACATGATGTAAAAGAAAATATGCGTGCAATCCGTATGACACAGGCAATTTGCCGAAAGCAATCGTAAAAGGCTGATGTTCAATGCGGGAGGAGCACGAATGGATTATATTAAAATTACAGGATTAAAAATATTTGCACACCACGGGGTGCTTCCGGAGGAGAAAAAGAATGGGCAGGATTTCTATATCAATGCCCGTCTTTTCTATTCTATGAAACAACCGGGAAAGACCGATGATTTGAATGATGCAATCAATTATGCACAGGTGTGTGCATTCATGACAGAGACATTTACTGCGCAGAGCTTTGATCTGATTGAGGCAGCAGCGGAGCATCTGTGCCATGCAGTATTACAGGAATTTTGCGCTCTGGAAAAGATAGAACTTGAACTTTGCAAACCACATGCACCGATTGGACTGCCGTTTACGGATGTATCGGTCAACATGACCAGACAGTGGCATAAGGCGTTTGTTGCAGTCGGATCGAACATGGGAGATTCCAGTGAATTGATTACAAATGGATTAAAGGAACTGGAAAGTTGTCCGGATATCCGGGGGGGCAAGAAATCATCACTGATTGTCACAAAACCATATGGTCCGGTAGAACAGCCGGATTTTCTCAACGGATGTGTTTCTTTTGAGACACTTCTCGACCCGGAGGAACTTCTTGTGCTTTTACATAAGATCGAGGCACATGCCAACCGGGAGCGCAAGATTCACTGGGGCCCACGCACGCTTGATCTGGACATTATTTTCTATGACAAGCTGGTGTATGAGAGTGACGATTTGATCATTCCTCACGTTGATATGCAAAACCGCACATTTGTATTGCAGCCGTTGGCGGAGCTTGCACCGAATGAAAGACATCCGGTTCTTGGGCTCACAGTAAGCCAGATGCTGCAGGCGCTGGAAGAAAACGTACAGTAGATGCTGTGCGGGACAGAAAAAAGAAACAGGAGAACAGACTTGAAGGCAATATTATTTGATCTTGATGGAACACTTATTGATTCCTCGGAAGGCATTACAAAATCCGCACAGTATGCGCTGGCACATTACGGCATCGAAGAAACCGATTTAAAAAAGCTGTATTTCTTTATCGGGCCGCCTTTGTCCGTGACGTTTCAGACGCACTACGGTTTTTCGGAAAAAAAGGCGTATGAAGCAGTGCAGGTATACAGAGAACGTTACAACAAAATCGGCATTTTCGAATGCTGCCTTTTCCCGGGCGTGGAGACATGCATTCGTAAGCTGAAAGAAAGTGGATATATGATCGGTATGGCATCTTCCAAGCCGGAAGAATCCTGCAAACGAATCTTAGATCATTTTGGAATTCTGGATTTATTTGACGATGTGGTAGGAGCCACCTTTGATGGAAGAATCGATAAAAAAGAGGAAGTATTAAACGAAGTGATGCGTCGCTGGAGCGACATTCCAAAGGATGAGATGTGTCTGATCGGTGATACAATGTTTGATGTGGAAGGCGCAAATCAGGTAGGAATCCCATGTTATGCAGTAAGCTTTGGCTTTGGAGATGTCGGTAAGATGCTGGCGGCCGGGGCAGTGGATGTTTGTGATGACATGAAGGATTTGCAGAGCATTATTGAAAAACATTGTTCATAAAGGGGAGGATTTGTATTGATGAAACAGAAAAAGAACATATTCGTACAGATCTGGTATGTGGCGTATCCGCTTCTTTTCTATTATGCTGTGGCACTGATCGCGATGTCGTTATGTCAGTGGCTGCTTGGCAGCGATGATGAACATTTTGTTATGTGCCAGCTGGTATCGACTGTGATTACGATTCCATTTATGATGCCGTTTTACCGGTCGGCAAATTATTTTGATTTTTCTGTTGTGAAATCATCCGGTGATCAGGTCAAAAAGAAAAGCAGTCTGCCGGAGGGATGCATAAAAAATATTATCTTTTCGGTAATCATTGTTTTGTGCATCAGCTTTGCATTGAATAATCTGATTTCCATGACACCGCTCGTTGAGTGGTCAAAAGGATATCAGCAGGCGAATGCAGGATTTTATGGAAGTACGCTGGGACTGGAAATTCTCAGTTCGGCAATCTGTACACCGATTTTGGAGGAAATGGTTTTCCGTGGCATTTTGTTTGGAAGAATTCGTGGCATGATGGCAAAGATTCCTGCTGTATTGGTGTCTGCGCTTATTTTTGCGGCACTGCATTTTAATATTGTGCAGTTTATTTATGCATTTCTATTGGGAATCGTTCTTGCATTTTTGATGGAAAAAGCAGGACATGTGTATGTTGCAATTGCTGGTCATATGGCAGCCAATCTTCTTGCGGTATTGCGCACAGAACTTGGACTTTTTTCCAATATGACGGACAAAAGCATCAGCGCATGGGTGATTTCGGTTCTCGTGCTTGTTGTGGGAATTGTTGTATTGTACTGGCATTTGCAGAAGGAAAAGGAGGCATAGCGTGGATTATCAGAAGCTGGAAAACAGTCTGATCGATGTCATCAAGGAGGAACAGGCAAAGCTTGGGTATCGTAAGGAAGAAATTCGTCTGTATTACCCGCTTGGTTCGTTGAATCATTTCTTTGATACGAATGGAAATGAAGAAGAGATGACAGAGTCGCTAAAGGGATTCACTGCATATACCAAAGAACGTCTTGGTGAAGTGCGTTACAGTAATCGCGGGGAGCGATTTTGCTTTTTCATTCCTCCCGAGGGAAGTGAATATGTGCATATTCATACACCCGAAAAGGAATTCATTAAAGAACTTGTTGCGCTTGTGGGAAAGCATGGCTGTACCATGGAAGACATCCGGGCACTTTTTTTGCATACGGAAAAGAAGATACACCGGGAAGCGATTGCCAATGGAGAATTCGATGAACTGATTTATTTTGAAGATGACACAGAGGACCCGTATTATTATTGTTTTAAGGATGAGGGATGTCATATCATTTATCATCGCTTTCTGCCGGAAGATTATGCAGATTTTGAACGTTGTACCTGAATAAATGAAGAAATGTTATCAGTAAGACCTCTTGCAAATACACGCGAGTTAGTATAAACTAACTCGCGTGTAAATCATTTTAGGACTCCTTTAGCAAACCGGAAGAATTTCTTCCGGTAGGAGTTCCTTACTTATGAAAGGAGAGCTTACGTTGAATTATTTGGAGATTGAAAAAGTTGTTGGAAGAGAGATTTTAGATTCAAGAGGAAATCCTACCGTAGAGGCTGAGGTATATCTTCTGGATGGAACCATTGGAAGAGGTATGGCACCAAGTGGTGCATCTACCGGTGTATTTGAGGCACTGGAACTTCGCGATGGAGATAAAGACAGATATCTTGGAAAGGGCGTACAGAAAGCTGTTGAGAACATCAATACAGTAATCAATGAGACAGTAACAGGAATGGATGCATCTGATATCTATGCCATTGATAAGGCAATGATCGCAGCAGATGGAACAAAGGACAAGTCAAATCTTGGTGCGAACGCAATCCTTGCAGTATCAATTGCATGCTGCAGAGCTGCTGCAATTTCTTTAGATATTCCACTGTATCGTTTCCTTGGCGGTGTGTCTGGAAATCGTCTGCCGGTACCAATGATGAACATCTTAAATGGTGGAGCACATGCTGCAAACACAGTTGACGTACAGGAGTTTATGATCATGCCGGTTGGAGCACCAAGCTTCAAGGAAGCACTTCGCTGGTGCGCAGAAGTCTTCCATGCACTTGCTGCTTTATTAAAGTCAAAAGGACTTGCTACTTCCGTAGGTGATGAGGGTGGATTCGCACCGGATCTTGCCAGCGATGAAGAGGCAATTCAGTACATATTAGAGGCTGTAAAGAATGCCGGATATGAACCGGGCAAAGATTTCAAGATTGCTATGGACGCAGCATCTTCCGAGTGGAAGGGCGAGAAGAAAGGCGAATATGTTCTGCCAAAGGCCGGAACAAAGTTCACTTCTGAGGAGCTGATCGCACATTGGAAGAAACTCGTAGAAACTTACCCAATTATCTCTATCGAGGATGCTTTGGATGAGGAAGACTGGGAAGGATGGCAGAAACTTACAGTAGAACTCGGTGACAAGGTACAGCTGGTAGGTGATGACCTTTTCGTAACAAATACAGAGCGTCTTTCTAAGGGTATCGAGTTTGGATGTGGTAACGCAATCCTGATCAAGCTGAACCAGATTGGTTCTGTTTCTGAGACATTAGAGGCAATTAAGATGGCACACAAAGCTGGCTATACTGCAATTTCCTCCCATCGTTCCGGAGAGACAGAGGATACTACAATCGCAGATCTCGCTGTTGCATTAAATACCTGCCAGATTAAGACAGGTGCACCAAGCCGTACAGAGCGTGTTGCAAAATACAACCAGCTCATTCGCATCGAAGAGGAACTTGGAGATGCAGCTGTATATCCGGGAATGAAAGCATTTAACGTCAAATAAAAACATATAAAATAATAGTCAAACCTTAATATGAAATGGTATGGGGCGCACCAGGTGTTTGTAAGCTGCATAGAATATATAGACAGCAGGAAACACTTTGTGTGCCTTGTGCATTTATGGAGACTGAATATGAATGAAGTAATGATTGGAATTCTGGTGCCTTTTCTGGGAACTTCTCTGGGTTCGGCGTGCGTATTTTTTATGAAGAAAAATATGAGTGATTATTTGCAGCGTGCACTGACCGGATTTGCAGCGGGAGTAATGGTGGCAGCGTCAATCTGGAGTCTGTTGCTCCCGGCAATTGAGCAGTCTGCATCGATGGGAAAATTTTCTTTTGTGCCGGCAGTCGTGGGATTCTGGATTGGAATATTGTTTCTGCTTCTGGTGGATAGTATCGTTCCACATTTGCATCGGAATAGTGAAAAAGCCGAAGGAATTCACAGCAAATTGCAGAGGACAACGATGCTTGTACTTGCAGTTACGATTCACAATATTCCGGAGGGAATGGCGGTAGGTGTGGTCTATGCCGGTTATTTGTCCGGGAACACGACGATTACGGCGATGGGAGCGTTCGCGCTGTCTTTGGGAATCGCAATACAGAATTTCCCGGAAGGTGCAATCATATCCATGCCGTTATGTGCAGAGGGAGAGAATAAACCACGCGCTTTTATCAACGGTGTATTGTCGGGAATTGTGGAGCCGATCGGTGCGATTCTTACAATTCTTGCAGCCGGTTTTATTGTGCCGGCATTGCCGTATCTGCTCAGTTTTGCGGCAGGTGCCATGCTGTATGTGGTCGTTGAGGAATTGATTCCAGAGATGTTACAGGGAAAACATTCGAATATAGGAACGGTACTTTTTGCAGTGGGATTTTCACTGATGATGGTGTTAGATGTTGCACTCGGATAGTTTTATATATCAAAAAATATTTGTATTATCGGACGCTGGTTTTAACGGACTAATCTTTTCTCAATAAGAAGATTAGGGGTGGAAAAAAGTAAAAACGCTCGTTATAATAACTTCATAAAATAATAAATTTACTTCAGGAGGAAATAACTATGAGTTTCAAATTTAATGGAAAAAAGACAGGACTTTTTGCAGCAGGTGTATTATTCGGTACAGCAGGTCTGAAAGTTTTATCCAGTGATGATGCAAAGAAATTTTATACAAACTGTACAGCAGCAGTTCTTCGTGCAAAGAAGTGTGTGATGAAGACAGTGACAACTGTTCAGGAGAACTGTGGTGATATCTATGCAGATGCAAAGGTGATCAACGAAGAGCGTGAAGCAGCACAGGCTGAGTTTGAAGATCAGGCAGAGGATATGACGGAAGTAACAGAAGAGACTCCGGCAGAAACAACTGAAGAAGGCGAAGCTTAATGAGATTTGTAATCAGACATGAAGGAAAGAATCGTCTGCGCGTACATATGAAACAGAGCCGGATGACATATGAACAGGCAGATGTGCTTTTGTATTATCTTGAGAGCATGGAGGAAGTTGTCTGTGCACAGGTGTACAGTCAGACGGCCAACGCGGTGATCTGTTATGGAAAAGGTACAGATCGTGCCAGTGTTCTTCATGCATTGCAGAAATTTGCTTACCAGAATGTGGAAGTGCCGGATGATGTACTTGCCAATTCCGGTCGGGCAATGAATGAGGAATACAAAGAAAAGCTTGTTACAACAACGCTTGTTCATTACGGAAAGCGTTTTCTGTTGCCATATCCGATCCGTTTTGCTCTTGCAACGATTGAGTCGTGTAAATATATCTGGAAGGGAATTAAAGTATTGTGCCAGCGCAAGATAGAAGTACCGGTATTGGATGCTACAGCAATTTCCGTATCAATGTTGCGCGGAGATATCGACACAGCGGGTTCTGTAATGTTCCTGCTTAATATCGGTGAAATTCTTGAAGAGTGGACACATAAGAAGTCGGTTGGAGATCTGGCACGCAGCATGTCTTTGAATAACAGCAAAGTCTGGCTGGTACAGGAAGATGGCAATGAAGTTTTAGTACCTTCCAAGCAGATTCAGGAAGAGGACAAGATCCGTATTCATATGGGCAATGTCATTCCGTTTGACGGTGAAGTATGTGAGGGAGAGGCTACGGTCAATCAGGCTTCTCTTACAGGAGAATCCCTTGCAGTCCGTAAAGCTGTTGGCGGATATGTGTACGCTGGAACAGTACTCGAAGAGGGCGAACTTACCATCTGTGTAAAGAAAGTAGCAGGATCGAGCCGATACGAGAAGATTGTTACGATGATCGAAGAGTCAGAAAAACTGAAATCTTCCGTAGAAGGAAAAGCAGAACATCTGGCAGATCGTCTGGTCCCATATTCACTGGCAGGAACGGCACTGACTTATCTGCTTACGAGAAATGCAACCAAGGCGCTTGCAATCCTTATGGTAGACTTTTCATGTGCATTAAAACTTGCCATGCCGGTTACGGTACTGTCTGCAATTCGTGAGGCGAACGCGCACAGCATCACGGTAAAAGGCGGCAAATATATGGAAGCCATGGCAGAAGCAGATACAATCGTATTTGATAAGACAGGTACTTTGACAAAAGCCAGCCCGTCCGTTGTAAAGATTGTTCCTTTCAATGGAATGAGCGAAGACGAGCTTTTGCGTATCGCAGCCTGTCTGGAAGAACATTTCCCGCATTCTATGGCAAAAGCGGTTACAGATGCAGCAGCAAAGCGTGGCCTTGAGCATGAAGAGATGCATTCCAAGGTCGACTATATTGTGGCACATGGTATTGCAACGACAATAAATGGAAAACGTGCGGTTATCGGAAGCTATCATTTTATTCTTGAAGATGAACATTGTGAAGTTCCGGCAAACATGCATGATATTTTTGAAAACCTGCCAATGGAATATTCACACTTATATCTTGCTTTGGAAGGAAAGCTTGCAGCAGTGATCTGCATTGAAGACCCTCTGCGCAAAGAGGCAAAGCAGGTAATCCGTGATCTGAAAAAAGCGGGACTAAAGAAAGTTGTCATGATGACAGGAGACAGTGAGCGTACTGCAAAAGCAATCGCTGCAAAAGTAGGCGTGGACGAGTATTACGCAGAAGTATTACCGGAAGATAAAGCAAAGTTCGTAGAAAAAGAAAAGGCAATGGGACACAAAGTTGTCATGATCGGTGATGGAATCAACGATTCGCTGGCTCTTTCCTCCGCAGATGTTGGAATCGCAATCAGTGATGGCGCTGAGATTGCCAGAGAGATTGCAGATGTAACAATTGCAGCGGATGATTTACGCGAAGTAGTAACACTGAAAAAACTGAGCAATCAGTTGATGAAACGCATTCATCAGAATTACCGCATGATTGTTGGATTTAACGCAGGACTTATTGCGCTTGGTGTAGGCGGAATTATTCCACCGACTACATCTGCATTGCTGCATAATACTTCCACAATTGCCATCAGTCTTCGCAGCATGGGCAATCTTTTGGAAGATAGTGAAGAAACAATTTAGAAACAATTTAAGAAAAATGACACAGAAGAGCAATCTTATTGAAAAAAGTTTTGATGAGATTGCTCTTTTATTGTGCGTATAGCTATGAAATGAAAAGAAAATAAAGAAAAATGTGTACACAATAATGGAAATGAATATAAAAAGACAAATAGTCAGACAATAATAAGAAAAAAACTATTTACATCAGGGGCTTTGCAGTAGTAAAATCATATTCAGAAACAATGAAATTTACACGAAAGGGTAGAGTCCTATGAGAGAGCAGTGGAATGAGAGTACAGCAGTAGCCAAGGGTCTATATGATCCAAGATTCGAACATGATAACTGTGGAATCGGTGCTGTTGTCAATATTAAAGGTATTAAGACACATCAGACGGTAGAAAATGCTTTAAAGATCGTAGAGAACTTAAAGCATAGAGCTGGAAAGGATGCGGATGGAAAGACTGGAGACGGTGTTGGTATTCTGCTCCAGATTTCACATAAATTTTTTAAGAAGGCAGTTAAGCCTTTAGGAATTGAACTCGGAGACGAGAGAGATTATGGTGTGGGAATGTTCTTCTTCCCACAGGATGAGTTAAAGAACAATCAGGCTAAGAAGATGTTTGAGGTCATTGTGGAAAAGGAAGGTATGGAGTTCCTTGGATGGAGAGAAGTTCCGATTCATCCGGACAAACTTTCCGATAAAGCAAGAGACTGCATGCCATGTATCATGCAGGCATTTGTCAAGAGACCGGAAGACGTTGAAAAGGGATTGGATTTTGACCGCAAACTGTATGTAGCACGCCGTGTGTTTGAACAGTCAAACGATGACAGTTACGTTGCTTCTTTATCCAGCCGTACAATCGTATACAAAGGAATGTTCTTAGTAGAGCAGTTACGTCAGTTCTTCTCTGATCTGCAGGATCCGGATTACGAGTCAGCAATTGCAACCGTACATTCCCGTTTCTCTACCAACACAAATCCAAGTTGGGAGAGAGCACATCCAAACCGTTTTATCGTACATAACGGTGAGATTAATACCATTCGTGGTAATGCAGATAAGATGCTTGCCCGTGAGGAGACAATGGCATCCGGAAAGCTCCGTGGAGAATTTCAGAAAGTACTTCCGGTTATCAATACCGAAGGATCGGATTCCGCTATGCTGGATAACACATTAGAGTTTTTGGTTATGAGTGGTATGGAACTTCCGCTGGCAGTTATGATCATGATTCCTGAGCCATGGGCAAACAATGCAATTATGAGTCAGAAGAAAAAAGATTTTTATCAGTATTATGCAACCATGATGGAGCCATGGGACGGACCGGCTTCCATTCTTTTCTCCGATGGAGATATGATGGGTGCAGTGCTTGACCGTAACGGACTTCGTCCATCCCGTTACTATATTACAGATGATGATTATCTGATTCTTTCTTCCGAGGTCGGTGTACTGGATATCGATCCGACAAAGATTGTGACAAAAGATCGTCTTCGTCCAGGAAAGATGCTTCTTGTAGATACGATTCAGGGCCGTGTCATTGACGACGATGAACTGAAAGAAAAATATGCTGGAAAGCGTCCGTATGGTGAGTGGTTAGACAGCAACATCGTTATGCTCGAAGACTTAAAGATTCCAAATGAGCGTGTACCGGAATATACAAAGGAAGAACGCCAGAGAATGCAGAGGGCATTTGGTTATACTTATGAGTCTCTGAAAGATTCTATTCTTCCGATGGCCAAGAACGGTATCGAGGGAACCGCAGCGATGGGTACCGATACACCACTGGCAGCACTTTCCGGTAACCGTGAGCCATTGTTTAACTACTTTAAGCAGTTGTTCGCACAGGTAACCAACCCTCCAATTGATTCAATTCGTGAGGAAGTGGTTACTTCCACAACGGTATATATCGGAGCTGGTGGAAACCTTCTGGAGGAAAAACCACAGAACTGTAAAGTTCTCCGTATTAACAATCCAATCCTTACCAATACCGATCTCATGAAAATTCGTGATATGAAGGTAGAGGGATTTAAGGTAGCTACGATTTCGATCGTATATTATAAGAACACAAGTCTGGAAAAGGCAGTAGACAGACTCTTCATTGAGGCTGACCGTGCATACAGAGATGGTGCCAATATCCTGATCCTTTCCGACCGTGAAGTGGATGACAACCATGTTGCTATTCCATCACTGCTTGCAGTATCTGCATTACAGCAGTATCTGGTTAAGACAAAGAAACGTACATCACTTTCTGTGATTCTGGAGTCCGGTGAGCCGCGAGAGGTACATCACTTTGCAACTTTACTTGGATTTGGTGCAAGTGCAATCAACCCGTATCTGGCACAGGATACTGTAAAGCAGTTGGTAGATGAGCATATGCTTGATAAGGATTATTATGCAGCCATCAATGATTATAACCATGCAATTCTTACCGGCATTGTAAAAATTGCAGCAAAGATGGGTATTTCTACCATTCAGTCATATCAGGGCTCTAAGATTTTCGAGGCCATTGGTATTGATAAGGAAGTAATTGATAAATACTTTACCAATACGGTAAGCCGTATCGGTGGTATTACCATGAAAGATATTGAAGATGATGTAAATACATTACATTCTGCGGCTTATGATCCATTAGGACTTGAGACCGATGTGACACTCGACAGTAAGGGACGTCACAAGATGAGAAGCGGTGCGGATGCACATCTGTACAATCCGGCTACGATCCATCTTCTGCAGCAGTCTACCCAGAGAGGCGATTATAACCTGTTCAAACAGTATACAGAGCTTGTGGACGAAGAACAGAAACATACAAACCTTCGTGGATTAATGGATTTCAACTATCCGAAGAAGGGCGTAAAATTAGAGGAAGTAGAGAGTGTAGATTCCATCGTGACCCGTTTTAAGACAGGTGCGATGTCATACGGTTCTATCTCCAAAGAAGCACATGAGACACTTGCGATTGCAATGAACCATCTCCATGGTAAATCAAACACAGGTGAAGGTGGCGAGGACAAGGATCGTCTGACCATTGGAAAAGATGGAAAGAACCGTTGTTCCGCAATCAAACAGGTTGCTTCTGGTCGTTTTGGTGTAACAAGCAGATATCTGACAAGTGCACAGGAAATTCAGATTAAGATGGCACAGGGTGCAAAACCGGGTGAAGGCGGACATCTGCCAGGAAAGAAAGTATACCCTTGGATCGCAAAGACCAGACTTTCTACTCCGGGTGTATCACTGATTTCTCCGCCACCACACCATGATATTTATTCCATCGAGGATCTGGAACAGCTGATCTTTGACTTGAAGAATGCAAACCGTTATGCCAGAATTTCCGTAAAACTGGTATCAGAAGCAGGTGTTGGAACTGTCGCAGCAGGTGTTGCCAAGGCGGGAGCACAGGTTGTACTGATTTCCGGATATGATGGTGGTACAGGTGCAGCACCAAGCAGTTCTATCCATAACGCAGGTCTGCCATGGGAGCTTGGACTTGCAGAGACACATCAGACACTGATCATGAACGGACTTCGTAACAAGGTTCGCATCGAGACAGATGGTAAGCTGATGAGTGGTAAGGACGTAGCAATTGCAGCATGTCTTGGTGCCGAGGAGTATGGATTTGCAACCGCTCCGCTCGTAACTATGGGCTGTGTCATGATGCGTGTATGTAATCTGGATACCTGTCCTGCAGGTATTGCAACACAGAATCCGGAACTTCGTAAGCGTTTCGCAGGAAAGCCGGAATATGTTGAAAACTTTATGCGCTTTATCGCAGAGGAACTTCGTGAATATATGGCAAAGCTTGGTGTACGTACCGTAGATGAGCTGGTAGGAAGAAGCGATTTCTTAAAGGTTCGTGAGGATCTGTCCGAGAGAGAAGCAAAACTGAATCTGGATAACATCTTAAATAACCCATTTGCAGGAACAAAGCAGAAAGTTATTTTTGATCCAAAGCAGGTATACGATTTCGAACTGGATTCTACCAAAGACATGACTGTTTTAATGAAACAGCTGAAACCTGCACTTGAGAAGAAACAGAAGCGCATGATTGATACAGAAGTAACCAATGTCAACCGTTCACTGGGAACTATCTTTGGATCTGAGATCACAAAGACATATGATGATACATTGGATGATGACACTTACATTGTAAAATGTACGGGTGCCGGCGGACAGAGCTTTGGTGCATTTATTCCTAAGGGACTGACACTTGAACTGGTCGGAGATTCCAACGATTACTTCGGAAAAGGCCTTTCCGGTGGAAAACTGATCGTTTATCCACCAACAGGTGTGAAGTTCAAGAAGGATGAGAATATTATTATCGGTAACGTGGCACTTTACGGTGCAACAAGTGGTAAGGCATTTATCAACGGTGTTGCAGGTGAACGTTTCTGTGTAAGAAACTCTGGAGCAACCGCAGTCGTTGAAGGCGTCGGCGATCATGGATGTGAATACATGACAGGTGGTCGTGTTGTTATCCTTGGTAAGACTGGAAAGAACTTCGCAGCCGGTATGAGCGGTGGAATTGCATATGTACTGGATGAAGACAATGATCTGTATATGCGTACCAATAAGTCCATGGTATTTACTGAAGAGGTAACCAACAAGTACGATGTATTAGAGCTGAAAGATATGATCAAGGAGCATGTAACTTTGACCAATTCCGAAAAAGGAAAAGAAATCTTAGACAATTTCAGCGAATATCTGCCGAAGTTCAAGAAAGTGATCCCATATGATTATAATCGTATGCAGATGGCTATCGTACAGATGGAAGAAAAAGGTCTCAACGCAGAGCAGGCACAGATTGAAGCATTTTATGCCAGCACCAGAGGATAAGGAGGGAAGAGAACATGGGAAAGCCAACAGGATTTTTAGAATATGAAAGAACGGAAGCGCGTTCGGTGGAACCAAAGGAACGAATCAAAAACTATAAAGAGTTCCATGTCTTCCTTTCAAAAGAAAAACAGCAGGAGCAGGCGGCACGTTGCATGGATTGCGGTGTTCCGTTCTGCCAGTCAGGTATGACAATCGCAGGCATGACATCCGGATGTCCACTGCACAACCTCGTTCCGGAATGGAATGATCTGGTATATTCCGGTAACTGGCAGCAGGCATATAACCGTCTGCACAAGACCAACAATTTCCCGGAGTTTACATCAAGAGTATGTCCGGCATTATGTGAGAAAGCATGTACCTGCGGACACTGGGGTGACCCGGTATCGGTACGTGACAATGAGCATGGTGTTATCGAGACAGCCTATGAGAGGGGATATGCAGCTCCGCATGTACCGAAGGTACGTACCGGAAAGAAAGTTGCAATCATTGGCTCAGGTCCTTCCGGATTGGCAGCAGCAGATCAGCTGAACCAGAGAGGACATGATGTAACGGTATATGAGAGAGACGACCGTGTAGGCGGACTTCTTATGTATGGTATTCCGAATATGAAACTGGAAAAGCACATTATCGATCGTAAGATTGATGTGATGAAAGCGGAAGGTATTCATTTTATTACCGGATGCAATGTAGGTGTTGATGTAAAAGCGGCAGACCTGCTGAAACAGTATGACCGTGTGGTTCTCTGCTGTGGGGCAAAGAATCCGAGAGATATCAAGGCTGCTGGAAGAGATGCAGAAGGTATCTATTTTGCAGTAGACTATTTATCACGTACAACAAAGAGTCTGTTAGATTCCGGACTGAAAGATAATAAATATGTATCTGCAAAAGGAAAGAATGTTGTAATCATTGGTGGTGGTGATACCGGTAACGATTGTGTCGGTACTGCAATTCGCCAGGGGGCTAAATCTGTGACACAGCTTGAGATGATGCCTTGTCCACCAACGGAGCGTGCAGCAAACAATCCATGGCCGGAGTGGCCAAAGGTCTTAAAGACAGATTATGGTCAGGAAGAGGCAATTGCATGTTTTGGAACAGATCCTCGTATTTATCAGACAACCGTCAAAGAATTCCACAAAGACAAGAGTGGAAAGCTTAATGGCCTCACAATCGTAAGCCTTGAGAGCAAGGTAGATGAGAAAACCGGTCGCAGAAATATGGTAGAGGTACCGGGAACTGAGAAAAAGATTCCGGCAGAACTTGTTCTGATCGCTGCAGGATTCCTTGGAACAGAGGATTATATCGCAAAAGCGTTTGGAGTAGAGTTAAATCAGAGAACTAATGTGGCAACAGAGCCTGGCAAATATGCAACAAACGTCAAGAATGTATTTACAGCAGGAGATATGCACAGAGGACAATCTCTTGTTGTATGGGCAATTCGAGAAGGCCGTGAAGTTGCACATGATGTGGATGCAAGCTTGATGGGATATTCTTATCTGTCTGTACAGTAGTAATTGTTATAAACAAATGAAACGAATCATATAGAAAGCGAAAAGCTGTTTCAATTAGTGTGCGGGTACCTCCTTATGACAGGAGGTACTTGTGCAGTGCAGCGAGATAGGTTTCACCAAGACGGCTGAGCAGGCCTTTGCAGTGGGTAATATAGCCGATATGCATTTCACTTTCATCAGCCAGTGGAACAGCAATAATGTCACTTCCATTCAGCTTTTCGTCAATGATACCACTGCACACCGTATAACCATTCAATCCAATCAGAAGATTGAACAGGGTTGCCCGGTCACGTACACGTATATTTTTCTTTCGTTCGGAAGGAGAAAAGATCTCTTCTGAAAAATAAAAAGAGTTATGTTCTCCCTGTTCAAAAGAAAGATATGGATATTTCTGAAGCTCTTCGTTTGTGATGACAGATTTTTGCGCAAGTGGATGATGAATGCTGAGAAATACATGTGGCTTGGCAACATAAAGCTCGTGAAATTTCAAATCATTGGATTTTAGAATTTTCTGCAGTACGGTTTCGTTGAATTCATTGAGAAACAAAATGCCAATTTCACTTCGCATATGAGCAACATCTTCAATAATTTCATAGGTCTGTGTTTCGCGCAGACTGAAATCATATTCTTCCTGTCCATATTCCTGAATCAGATCCACAAAAGCATTGACCGCAAAAGAGTAGTGCTGTGTGGAAACACAAAATTTCTTTTTTCCACCATTGTTTTTCTTATATTTGTCCTCTAGGATAGAAGCCTGTTCTAATACCTGTCTGGCATATCCTAAAAAATCTTCCCCTTCTTTTGAGAGACAGATTCCTTTATTTGAGCGATGGAAAATCGTGATATGCATTTCTTTTTCCAGTTCATGGATGGCATTTGTCAGGCTTGGCTGGGAAATGTATAATTGGTTTGCGGCTTCGGTAATGGTTCCGGTTTCCGCTACGGTTACAATGTATTTTAATTGTTGAAGAGTCATGAAAATACCCGCCCTTTGCACTTTTGTTTTTATGATAAATATTTTGTATATAATTGTCAAATTTGCGGGATTACACGATAAAATAAAACGAAAAATTCCTAGTATAGCGTTTTTAAATTAACTAAACCATATTACTTGCCTATTTTCCCGATAGCACATGCCAAAAATCCTCAGCGTAGCCCGCTACGCCTACGTTTTTTGACATGCACTTTCTGAAAAATATTCTGCGTAAATGGTTCAGTTATTTAGAAAACGCTATACTAGTGTTGTCTAAGCTTGTGTGGTAAAATGTAAAATATATCTGGAGGAAAGACTATGGCATACGAAAATGATTTTATTATGCGGCAGGTGCGTGATATGACACGCATGCTTGCTAAAATTTTATTTGGAAAAAATACAGCGACTTATGAATACCAGCAGGAAGACAATTATACGGCAGCAGACAGTTTGTATGCGCGCCTGATTGCAATGGTGGATGCTGGAAAGATCAATGAGGCGGAAAACAGATTATATGAGGAACTGGACCGTGATGAAGAAGGAACATTCGAGGTGGCTTTGGGGTTTTATGATTATCTGAACGAACTGCCGGAAGAATTCCTTGAGACACATGATTACAGCAGAGACGAGGTAAAGGAAGGCGCGCAGAGTCTTGCAGACCGCAAGGGAATGGGAGTGCTTGGGGAAGGTTTGGATTAAATATTGTGATAGAACATTAAAGAAGTCTACAATATGTGCCGATATAATAGAAGCATGGAAGCATTGTATCTCAAAATTATTGAGGTACAGTGCTTTTTTTGCAAATAATTACTTATTACCGCTGGGACCTTTCCGGACAGCGGTGCGGTCATGACTGACAGATTGACCGCGGAAAGGAGAAAAATGAGTATTGCACAAGTGAATCCTTTTGGTAATCAAAGCTATCAGAATTATGATGTGTTTACCAAAAGCAAAAAAGATTCATCCGATGCGGAAACAGAAAAGCCGGATATTTCCGAAGTTATGAAGAAATATCAGGAAGCACATGAGATAACCGCGCAGAAATTGCGGGAAGACACGGATTGGCGCGATATGACGGATGAAGAGTGGGACAAGATGCTTGAAGGCATGGATCAATATATCGATGCCTTTAAGGAACGGCTGAAGCTGCAGGAAGAATTGCAAGAGGAAGCCGCTAAAAAAGCCGCGGCAGAGGCTGATTCTGCCATGAAAACGACTGCCGCTTCCGCAGCGGCGCTTAATGTGGCAGCAGGCGGTTCCGGGGACGTGGTGGCAGGCAGTGGAGACGAACGAAACGAGGTTTCTACAGGGGAAGAAGTCAAGCACGAAAAAAACTGGACGAAATTGCTGCAAACGGATGATCAGACGATTCTTCGTGTTGCAAAACGCGCACAGGAGATGGAAAGCATGGCAATGTCAAAGTATCAGGAAGTCATGCTTACCGGGGAAACGACAAGTGGTGTAAGAGAAAGTGATGGAATTACGGAATATGCGAGTGTTTCCAAAAGCGACGAGGACAAAGATGTCTGAACGATCACGGCATTTACAGAGCAGGGGATCATGAGCAATAAATGCAAGGATGGGCAGATCATAAGTCATTGGGAATTGACTTACAAAAATTCGCAGGATGCACAGAAAGTACAGGAGTATCTTGCGCAGTTTGATAAAGAGGATGCATTATCAATCCCGGATTCAAAAGAATTTTGGGAGAATTTCCTGATGTAGGAGGCAAAACATGGCAGTAAAAGTGGGAAACACAGAGGCGTTCTATTTTAAGAATGCAACAGCAACCTTTTCATCATTTACACATGAACCGGAAGTTGTGAAGTTTTAAGGACATTCATACAGGTAAGATAGAAGAGGTTATGCTGATTAAGGGTCAGGCAGATCTTGATGTATTTAAGAAAATGTATGGAATAGATGGAGAGATAGTTGAATCTTACCGCTTTGGAATCTATACAGCTGCTTTCCTGCTGGGATATTATGTTTTCTCGCAGAATATTGTGATTGAAGTGTTGAAGAAATGGCGCTTTGTAAGCACACTTGCAGCAGTCGTATCTGGAGTATATTTCATTTACAGGGCTTATGGTATCTACTACGGTCACAGCAGCCTGCTTAGTACCTGGTATGCCAATCTCTTTACATATTGTATGATTCTTGCAATATTTGGAATGTTTGCAGCCTATGGTGATAAGAAAAATGCGGTTACAGAATGGCTTGGAAAAATCAGTTTTCCAGTCTATATTCTGCATATTCCGGTAATTCTGATTGCCTTATCATTATTGAAAAAGACAGAGCTGGCTATAGGTGTGCAGTATGTTATTGTTGCATTTGCAGCATATCTCTTTACGCCTTTAGTAGCTGTGCTGATAGAGAAAATTCCGGTTGTACGTTATTTGATTTTGGGGATAAGGCATTGAATAGGAATGAAAGAGGATACAAAATGACGGAGAGATTATTATCAACAGCAGCATTTTTAAACTTTAAGAATAAGTAGGAGGAAATCCATGGAATATATAAGAGTGACGAAAGAAAATATTGAAAAAGAGCATATCTGTTGTGCGATTTCAAGCAACAAGGATATACAGGTAATATCAAAGAAAAACTGGCTGAAAGAGCGATTTGATGATGGATTGGTATTTCTCAAGAGTATAGAGCGTGGAAAATGCTTTATCGAGTATATTCCGGCAGAAAATGCATGGAATCCAATCATAGCAGAGGGTTATATGTATATTGACTGTCTGTGGGTGGCTGGTTCTTTCAAAGGCAATGGTTATTCGACTGATTTACTGAATGCCTGTATAGAAGACAGCAAAGCAAAGGGGAAAAAGGGAATCTGTATCCTGTCAGCCGCCAAGAAAAAGCCTTTTCTGGCAGACCCGAAGTTCCTGAAATATAAGGACTTTACAGTCTGTGATGAAGCAGATAATGGTATTCAGCTCTGGTATCTGCCTTTTTCTTTGGATGCGGCTAAGCCTGAATTTAAGGAGTGTGCGAAGCATCCACACATTGAGCAGGCAGGCTATGTATTGTACTATACCGATCAATGTCCGTTTAATGCAAAATATGTTCCGATGCTTCTTGAAGTTGCCAAGGAAAGAGAGGTTCCGTTTCAGGCAATCAGACTGGAAACGAAAGAAGAAGCGCAGAATGCTCCGACACCGGTTACAACCTATGCATTGTTTTATAACGGAGAATATGTCACGAATGAGCAGATGAATGATAAAAGATTTATAAAGCTTCTGGATGGGATGGAAAAATAAATGAGCAAATTCGAACTCTACTCTCCGTAGGTTGAGGATATTCATACGCTGAAATAGAATGGTGTGGCAAAAATACTATTTGGGTAGTACGAGGGGGATTGGAATGGACAATATGACAGCAAAGGTAAGCTGTTTTTCTGCCCTGGATTTGAAAGGACGAGGGAGGAAGGATTAAGGCTCATTCTGGACAGACAATTATCACCATCTGTTTTAGGAAGAAGTGTATTTTGTGAGAGCAAATTAGCATATGCAATAGCGAATGGTTGTAAACAGTATGGACAACAGGTAGACTATATGTATGGAGAAGCACTTTATAAGCCTGAAATGAAAGAAGAATACCATATACTTATCTGCAAGATGCGTTTGGGGAAGCCGGTGCAGGCGAATGGGTGTCTTTCATACCGGGCTCTTGGTATCTGGCAGGAACACTTGTTCTTGCACATCATGCCGAAATCTGTTATACTGTCGTCACAACATAGGGAAGCAGAAACGGTAGGCGGTTTGCCCTCACGAAGGAGGGTTTTTAGCCATGATTACATATTCAGAATTGTTTCAATTTTGTTTATTGCTCGTCGCTGTCATCAGTCTGGTAATTCAGATTGGACATAAAAAATAACCGCCCTTCGCCAAAGATGCGGTTATTTATGTAACTGTTCATAGGCAAACCGTCTACGGCTTCCCTTGTTGCCTTTATTATAGAAAAAGAAGGCGAAAAAGTCAAGGAGCAGTTAGGATGCGTTTCCCTAGCTTAAAAGCCGTAGACATTAAGTGATAAACATGATACATTTATGGAGAAGAGAGACATATAATCTTCTCCATATTTTTTTGGAGAAAATTGTATGGGTAAAATAAATATGCAGGATTTCGCAAGATTCCAATGATTAAGAAAGTGCATGATGTGCTTATATATCAGAGAACATACCATAAAGACATTGCGACTCGGTTTTCTCCGAGAGAAAGATTTGAGGATCTGGTATTTACTTCTAAGACGAACAATCCTATCAATGCAGCTAACATCAAAGATTCTATCAATTATATTGTAGATCGGATTAACAGAGAAAATCCCAAGCAGCTTGATCAGAATGCAACTGCGCCCACAGCTAGGTAGCCCAGATAATAAAAATAGTTTCGCAAACGCCTAATAACAGCATCAGTAAAAGGAGGAATCGACGAATGAGACAACGAAAAATGAAACAACGGAAATCAAAACAAAGCAAATCATTAGCAAAAATCCTGACCTTGGGGATTGCCGCAGCTGCTGTCGTGTCATCCATGAGTGTACCTGGTGGATTGCTCGCGCCGGAAACGGTATACGCGGACGACAACACCGGGGCGGCAGAGTCCGGAGATCAGGGCACAGAGCCACAGGAGAAACCACTTTCGTTTGATGTGGTCATAGGACCAAACGATAGCGCTACCGTATATGTTATGCAGGTGACAAATCTAGTAAATACTGATACGATGAGCTATCAGTATAGTATCAATGGCACAGATTATTACCCATTGCAGGAGCTTCAGACGAAAGAGAAGTTTGGTGCGCGTCAGATGGTTGATCTTCACGTCAGAGAGGTTGGATCAGGCGATACGATTTTGGCAGCTGGCAATCGTGAGATCACAACTCCGGGCGCCAGCGACGTTCCGACGATCTCCGGTACTGACAAGTTTTCGGACCGCACGGAGGTGACGATCACAACGACCCCCGGTGCGATCATTTATTACACAACAGATGGTACAGTGCCAACAAATGAATCGCAGAAGTACAATACACCGATTACGCTGACAGAGACGACTACGATCCGGGCGATTGCGATAGAAGGTGGTCATATCATGAGTGATGTGGTCGGGATGGCATTTACGAAAGAATCATCCGGCGGCAGCAGTTCGGATGGGGGCACTTCCAGTGGAAGCAGTTCCGACAGTAGCTCGGACAGTGGCAGCAGCTCCGGCAGCAGTTCATCGGGCGGTTCCACCGACAGCGGATCTGAAACTGCTCCGCCACAGGACGATAACAAGGACAAGACTACGACAAAGACCGAAACCAGAGAAGATGGTACAGTTGTGACCACGACAGAAGTCCGGGCAGAGGACGGTTCCGTACAGATTAAGACCGAGATCAGAAACGAAGCAACTGGACTGAATGTGACGGTAAATGTATCGAAGAATGCCAAAGGTAAGATCACTTCAGCTACCGCAGAAATTCTTGATAGAGGTTTTGGCAATGTGAAGATCTCCGGGGAAGCACTTTCAGAGATCGTAAAGGCAGCAGGCACGAAGAAGGTAAAGACCACGATCAAGATGCTCACGAAAAACGACTGGGTCATCCGGGAAGTGACGGTCAATGTAAATACGCTTCTGAAAAGAACCGTGAGACCTAAAAAAATGAAGATCATCGAGATAGATCCAGAAACAGGTGAGAAGCTTGTAGTCAGTAAAATGCCTTTCAGGGTAGCAGCAGATGGAAGCGTTGAACTGGATCATAATGAGCTGGGTCACGGAAACTATGAGTTAGTGACAGCCGATGAGGAAGAAGCACTCACGAAACAAATACTGCGGTCGATCAAAGCCACGAAACAATCAGCCAGCATCCGCGAGAAGCAGGGGACGTACTTTTGGTTTAAGAAAGGGGTAAACTGGGACAATGTTGATAAAGTGACTTTTTCGGTCCTCAATCCGGATGTGGCGCGCGTTAGCTCAAATGGCAGGATCACGGGTCTGAAGCCCGGAAAGACAGTTGTCAAGGCGGTTGTCAGACTGGAAAACGGTCAGTCAAAGGTCATAAGAATGACCGTAACCGTAAATAAGAAGAAGTAATAGCTGTTGGAAATACGTTACTGGAATGAGGCACGAGTGAACAGTAATGGGATGACGGAATCTGGCTGACAAACACCCCCTGGGGCTTGTGGTTTTTCTGTTCTATGGTAAAGTAGGTACAGAAAAAAACTAAGTCTCAGGGGGAATTTTTATGCACATGGCAGATGCGCTGGTCACTCCGGCTGTGGCAGGTACGGCTGAACTGGAAGCAGACGGAGATGCGTATGAGACAGCGGCAGCTGTATATCAAAAATTTTGGGGATCTGGTATATACATGTGAAACAGGACTCACTGGTACACAATGTGCTTGCCAAATTTGTCACCATGCCGGGTGAAAAGGAAGAGTACACAGCAAGAGGAAAAAAATTCAGACTAAATGTGGCAAGTTCAGCAGGAATGCTTCCGGCAGGACCATTTATGACGACCCATTACGCTACAAAGGCGTATGCAGCCAGCTTTACAAGAGCAGTAGAGAGGAAGGTCTGACTTGACAAATAAACGACCGTTTACTATAGTTGAAATGTAAACAGTCGTTTATTTTATGGAACAGGAGGTTTGTGTATGTCAAAAACTACAAAGGAAGATATATTGATTGTTGCATTACATTTATTTGCGAGAGATGGATATGAAGCAGTTTCTGTCAGTCAGATTGCGGGTGAGCTTGGCATGACAAAAGGTGCATTGTATAGGCATTATGAGAGTAAGAGAGATATTTTTGAACATATTGTAAAAAGGATGGAGCAGGGGGATGGCGAACAGGCAGAATCACATGATATGCCTGCTGATAAAAAGGAAAATGAACCTAAACAGTATGAAGAGATTTCTGCGGACAATTTCATGGAATACAGTAAATCTATGTTTTCGTATTGGACAGAAAATGATTTTGCATCGTCATTTCGAAAGATGCTTACGTTAGAGCAGTTTCGGAATGAGGAGATGCAGGCATTGTATCAGCAGTATCTTGTGTCCGGTCCGGCAGGATATGTGAAGAATTTATTCAAGAGCATGGGTGTTGTGGAGGCAGATAAAAAAGCAACCATGTTTTATTCCATCATGTTTTTCTACTATAGTCTGTATGATGGAGCAAAGGATAAAAAAAGGATAAAAGAGCAGTTTGAAAAAAGTATTAGCGGTCTTATATAGGGAACGCATTAGAGAGAAGGGAGAATTATGCGATTAGAACAATGGGGAGCTGGCAAGGAACATTATCGTATGGGATGCAGGAGAAAAGGGACTTACATTATCTGCTTTTGAATGGGAGAAGGATAGAAAAACGCTGATATATGGGCAGGTAGACTATATGTATGGAGAAGCACTTTATAAGCCTGAAATGAAAGAAGGAAATCCTATAAGGTTATATAGTTTGGATGAAATCACGGAGATATTCTGTAAATTAGGACTTCGTATTTGTAACAGCTTTGCTGATTTCAGTGGAAAGCCGAGTTCTGAGAATGATATTCAATTGATGGTTTATTCCATACGGGAATAAATCTTCATCAAATCTTTATTTTTCCCTGATAGATTATATTTCAGTAAGAAATGAAATATAGAAGGAAGGATGGCAAAGATGGAAATGATGTTGCAGACACAAAATCTATGTAAATATTTTAGAAAACAGAAAGCGGTAAATAATGTTTCACTTAATATCGAAAAGGGACAGATTTATGGACTGCTTGGACCGAATGGCGCTGGTAAATCTACCACATTGAAAATGCTGACCGGTATGATGAAACCCACTGCAGGAAAGATTTACTTTGATGGAAAACTTTTAGATAGGAAAGATTTATCAAAAATAGGAGCGTTAATTGAAAATCCGCCTATTTATGAAAATCTTTCCGCCAGAGAGAATTTGAAGGTAAGACAATTATTGCTTGGTACAGATGAAAACAGAATTGATGAGGTCTTGCAGATTGTATCACTTACAAACACCGGAAAGAAGAAAGCAGGACAGTTTTCTTTGGGGATGAAGCAAAGACTAGGCATTGCAATGGCATTGCTTGGAGAACCGGAACTTTTGATATTGGATGAACCTACGAATGGATTAGATCCAATAGGCATCGAGGAATTACGAGAGCTGATCCGGTCTTTTCCGGAACAGGGAATCACTGTAATTCTCTCCAGTCATATTCTCTCAGAGGTACAGTTACTTGCAGATAAAGTCGGGATTATTTCAGGTGGAATCTTAGGATACGAAGGAGTATTAAAGCAGGGAGATAATCTTGAAGATTTGTTTATGAATGTGGTAAGAAAAACCCAGAAAGCAGGTGAAATCCATGGTTAATATTATAAAAGCAGAACATCAAAAAGCCAAAAGAACCATGCGAAAAAAGTTTATCTGGGGATTTCCTCTTCTTACATTTGTCATGGCATTTATATTTACTCTTGGGATGACAAATGCTTATGCAGAAAGTGTTTGGAACTGGTGGTATACACTTTTGCTGCCGGGGATGATTGCTCTATTTTGTTATCTTTCTGTGGCGCAGGAGAAAAAGATAAAATACTATCATTTAATGACTATTCAAACAGACAGAAGAAAATTGTTGCTGGGGAAAATTATTTATATTGGGTACATGATTTTGTTTTCTAATGTGATTGTGTTTGCAGGAGCAACGCTTGGAGGCTTTCTTCTAACGACACATGTTCCAGTGAAAGGAGCGTTGATTGCAGTATTGTTTCTGACGGTTTCTGAGTTATGGGAGATTCCGGTAGCTTTATTTTTAAGTGAACGATTTGGAATGATTGTAAACCTGTTCGTCTGCCTATTTATTACCGTCAGCGGTGTGGTAATATCACAAACTAGAATCTGGTATGTACTTGTTTCTGCAATCCCTATGCGAATGATGTGCCCGTTGCTTCATGTTTTACCAAATGGACTTGCCGCAGAAGCAGGGAATCCTCTTTTGGATACGGGAGTCATTGTTCCGGGAATGTGTCTCTCAATCATCTGGTTTGTTTTTGTAACGGTTCTGTTTTTGAAATGGTTTGAGAGAAGAGAGGTGAAATAAGATGATTGGAAGATCTCTTAATGCAGACTTGCGAAAGATGAAAGGAACATCTGTGATTCTGGCACACTTACTGATTCCGATTATAACCAGCGTTATATTTTTAATATATTACTTTTTTTCACCATGGAATGAAAATATGAAAGTGATTGCATTTTATCAGGCAATAGGAGCAGGACTTCCGGTACTTATTGGAATTTTTACAGCAAGTGTGATGGAACAGGAACAAAATGCAGGTGATTTTCAAAATCTGTTGTCTTTACCGGATAAACCTGCAGCATTTTTATCGAAACTGTTGATGCTACTGGTTTTGTGTCTGTGCTCTATCCTATTGACAGCAATCATATTCGGAATTGGATTTGGAAGAATCGCATCAAGTGATATCGAAATCATGAAAGAATGTATATTTGCAGCATTGCTGCTGTGGGGAAGCAGTGTTCCACTTTATCTGTGGCAGCTGATTCTGGCTTTTCAGTTTGGAAAAGGGGTATCCATTGGAGCAGGGATTATATCAGGACTAATTAGTGCATTGATGCTTACCGGACTTGGAGATTATGTGTGGAAATATGTATTTGTCTGCTGGACGGGTAGAGTACCATATACTTATCTGCAATCTGTATTGGGAGAAACTAGTGTAGGTGAATGGTTGTCATTCATACCAGGTTGCTTAATATTTACAGGGATTAGTATGGTATACTATTTTTGGTGGGTAAACCACTGGGAAGGAAACAGAATATCGGAATAGAATCGAGGGAAACTATGGCAAAAATACTGGCAGTTGATGATGAACCGGCAATTCTGGAAATGATAGAAAGCATTTTGAATAAGGATGGACATCTGGTTACCAAAGTAAGTAATCCGCTGAAACTTAATATGGAAGAATTACATCGTTATGACCTGATTTTACTGGACATTATGATGCCTGGAATTGATGGCTTCGAATTATGCAAAAGAATCAGGGCACTTGTGGATTGTCCGATTTTGTTTCTTACGGCAAAAACGGAGGAAAACAGTCTGGTAAACGGACTTTCTTTAGGAGCAGATGATTATATTTCAAAGCCATTTGGAGTGATGGAACTTCGGGCAAGGATCAATGCACATCTTAGAAGAGAGCACAGGGAACATTCTGTCCGGATGGTTTTGGGGAGGGTTTGTATTCAAATATCTCAAAAGAAACTATTGGTTGATGATAAGGAACTTCCTCTTACGAAAGCGGAGTACGAAATCTGTGAATTTCTGGCTAAAAACAGAGGACAGGTTTTCTCGAAGGAACAGATATTGGAAGCGGTCTTTGGCTTTGACAATGAGAGTAATGACAGTACTATAATCACGCATATCAAAAATATAAGAGCAAAATTTGCGGATTATGATTATACACCGATAAAAACAGTCTGGGGGATTGGATATAAATGGGAAGAGTAAAGAGAAGCAATGCACTCAGCAGGATTTTTATGAGATATGTACTGGTCATGCTTGGATCATTAGTTGGTTTGGTGATTGTTGCTTATCTGTTGCTGTACCTTTTGATTAGTGTGGGCTGTATTTATCCGGCAAATTATGCAGAGCAAAAGATTAATGAAGCATATGATACGATTCTACGTGCAGATAAAGTGACTGCTGAGATGATTCCCGCACTTTGTGATTATGTAATCTTTTCAGAGAATGGAGAGAAAATAGGTGGAGATCTGTCAGAACAATACGAACAGATAGCATGGAATGTTGCAAAGTACGGAAACGCATCCGGGAAATATTTTTATAAAGTAATTGTAAGGGAAAATGAATATGTTGTATTGCAATATCGCCTGACACCTCAATATCATTCAGCTTTTTTGAGGGAGCATTTTATAGGACCACAGAATGTGATGATTATTATGTCTGTGATTGGAGCGGTAGCGATTATCATCATTCAGTCCATACGTTTTGGAAAAAGAATCAAAAAGCAGATGCAGCCTGTATTAGACGCAATCGGACAAATAAAGGATCAAAATCTGGAATATGAGACATCCTGTTCCGGTATCAAAGAGTTTGATGACTGTTTATCGGCAATCGATGATATGCGAGATGCATTGCGAGAATCTTTAGAAAAGCAGTGGAAAACAGAGCAGGAAAAGAAACAACAGATGTCTGCTTTGGCGCATGATATTAAAACACCTCTTACGATTGTACGGGGAAATGCAGAACTACTTTCAGAGACTGAACTGACCACAGAACAGAAGAATAATATCACTTATGTTTTGAACGGCACAACACAGATACAAAGTTATGTAAAACAGTTGATAGATGTCACAAAATCATGGAATTGCAGTGATGTTACCTATACAACGGTGAGGTTAGAAGATTTTTTCGCAGATATAAAGGAACAGGCACTCGGACTGGTAGAAATCTATCACCAGAAGATAGATTGGAAGGCGGAACAAAGTGATAAAAAGGTAACGATTGCTTATGATCCAATGTTCCGGGCCGTAATGAATATGATTCAGAATGCAGTGGAGCATACAAAAGAAAATGGAATCATTTATATTGACGCAAAGGAGCAGGATGGCCGGCTGACATTCATTGTGGAGGATAGCGGATCAGGATTTACAAAAGAAGCATTATTGCATGGCACAGAGCAGTTTTTTATGGATGACACAAGTAGAAATGGCGAAGCCCATTATGGGATGGGACTATTTTTTGCAAAAACTGTAGCTGAAAAATATGGTGGAGGTATTAAACTTTCAAATTCTGAAAATACAGGTGGGGCGAGGGTAGAAATATTTTTCCTGAGTAGTCAAGAAACAAGCTAAATAGACCGCAATTAAGCTATGTAAAAGAAATTTTACATGCTTTTATCTAATATGTAAAAGCCTTTTGATAGACATTACTATTACGTTTGCTGTAATCTCATGGAAGAAGGAGGCATACAGAATTATGATAGCTGATAAAATTAAAAATGCTCGTACTATTCTTTATTACATAACTATCATTATAGTTGGGGTTATATGCACATATAAGAAGAGAATAATATAACTTTTGTTATGATATCAAATGATTTTTTCATTTAATATAACATTGCATTGGATGAAAAAATGTGTTTGGAGATGAAAACATAATCGAATTGAAGGTTGAATCAGGAATAGAATCTATATACAAAAATAACGAGGAGGTTCACACATGAAATCAAGAATTAATATGAAGAAATTCGGAGCAATTGTATTGGCAGCCAGTCTTTCTTTCGGTATGCTGGCAACATCTGCACAGGAGACAAATGCAGCAGCTAATTATCAAGTAAAGAAAGTCGCGTATTCGAAAGAGTACAAACGGGATGATGGAACGGCATATTTTACGGTCAAAGGAAAATTTCCACAGATTAAAAATGACACAGACGCCGCAAAGAAGATCAATCAGGCATTGACCAAAGAGAAAAATAGTCTAATCAATCAGTGGAAAAAGAACGCAAAAGAATATAAGAATGAGATTAAAAAAGATAATAATTTAGAAATTACATATGGAGATGAAATTATATATAAAGTGTATTCCAATGATGATAAGTACTTTAGTGTAATGCTCAGTGGTTATCTGTTTATCGGTGGAGCACACGGTAATCCGTATCGTAGCTGTCTGACATTTGATGCACAGACCGGAGAAAAGCTTACTGCAACTAAAATATTTGGAATCAGTAAGAAACAGTTGAATCAAAAGGTGAAGAAACTTTATCTGAAAAAGTATGATAAAATGGGCGAAGAAGCAGGATTCTATCCGGCAATAGGAGATGAGGATGGAAGAAAGTTATTACAGGATAACCTGAAAAATATGGATTTTAACTCTTCATTTTATGTGAAGAATGGTAAGGCAGTATTTTATGCAGAGCCATACGCATTAGGAACATATGCGGCAGGATTTATTTCGGTTTCTGCAACAATCAAATGATGTGAGGGTTAAATAAATTGTACATACAATTGATACAATGATCACAAAATCTTCACAAAAATTTGGCACTCTACCATTGTTATTGTGACGTTGGTTTTGTCTAGTTTCATATAGTCCCGTAACGCCCTAGTTACAAGGGTTTCACGGATTTTGAAAATTTGTAGCTGTTCATCAAAAATCGTCATTTTTCAGAAATTTGGGGTCAAAATTGGCGTCAGATAGCACACCAGAGAGAAAAATTAAATATTTTGTAACTATTCAGCACCCCGTTTAGGGTACATAAATTTTTGGTCAAAACAGAGAAAATATAATTTCTGTTTTATCATTGCTTTATTGCGAAAAGTGGATAACTTTTCAATGTGACTGCCAAATACTTTTTGTCTGTGAATTACTAAACAATAAGGCCTTGATTACAGCCAGATAACGTTTTATTTGTGGATTTTATCTGAGTGTTATCGGCAGTTATTTTCTGATTTTTACTGTTTATCCACCGTCATTTTGACAGTACATCCAAACCTTACAATTCGCTTTTTAGCACATTTTCCGTTAAAATAGATGTATCAAATCTTAACGGAAGAAGGTGGTCTGATTGACAAAAGATGAAATGATCAAGCAGTTATTACAGCAGGTTAATTCCTTAACATCAACTGTAGATTCCTTGAATGCTACGATCAATACTCAAACACAGTTAATCGTCAGCTCAATCAGACAATACAGGAACTGAAGGAACAGCTTAATAAAAACTCCAAAAACAGTTCCAAACCACCTTCAAGTGATGGCTATAAAAAACCTGCTCCTAAGAGTCTCCGCAAACCATCCGGAAAAAAGGTTGGTGGACAGGACGGACATCAGGGGACACATTTAGCGGTAATAACAGCTCCGGATGAAATCGTCATACATATGCCATCCGCATGTAAAGGATGCTGACATTACCAGATGTGCAAAGGCACCGCCTGCATTGCTGAGAAACGACATGTCATCGATGCGGTTGTCACAGTAAATGTAACAGAACATCAAGTTCTGGAACTTCCAATCTGTATGCTGCACGGGGATACCCGCAGAGGTGAGTTTCCTGCTGATGTAAAAGCAGCCGTACAGTATGGCGAAAACCTTCAGTCATTAGCTGTTGCGTTGAATACCGTAGGTGCAGTCAGCATCAAACGCACCCATGAGATCCTTTCCGGAGTATTTAACATTCCGATTGCAACAGGAACAATCAGCAGCATGGTAAAAAGATGCGCTGACAGTCTGAGTGAAACAGTAGGTAAGATCAAGAATAAAATGATCGATTCCGCACTTGGACATTTCGATGAAACAGGAACCAGAGTGGATAAAAAACTCTGGTGGGTTCATGATGCATCAAACTGTGAATACACCTATCTTGATATCAGTCCCAAACGTGGAAATGCGGGCATGGAACAATGCGGTGTTCTCCCGGAATTCAAAGGGATTGCCATGCATGACTGCTGGGCTTCCTACTGGAATTATCCGGATATTCAGCATGCAGTCTGCTGTGCTCATCTTCTCCGTGAATTAACGGGGATTGATGAAAATCATCCTGAACAGAAGTGGGCATCTGCATTTATAGACCTTTTACTGGAAATGAAAAAGGTCAAAGACAAAGCTGTAGAGAAAGGTAAGGACTTTCTGAGCTATTATCACTATCATAAGTTCGATAAAAAGTATGATGAACTTATCGGACAGGCTCGGAAGGAAAATCCACTTCCCGAAACCACCGAGAAAAAACGTGGCCGGAAGAAAAAAGGAAAAATCCTTGCCCTGGTAGAACGCCTTGCAAATTACAAGGCCTCAGTCTGCCTTTTTATCCATAACTTCAATGTCCCGTTTGATAACAATCAGGCGGAACGAGACCTGCGGATGATAAAGGTGAAAACAAAAGTATCCGGATGCTTCCGAACTGAGGAAGGTGCCAGAGATTATCTAAAAATCATGTCCTACGTTGGTACGGCACATAAGCAGGGGTACAATGCTTACGAAGCAATCAAAAATGCGATCTCAGGTCACCCTAATTTCATCTTTGAATAAGGGTGGTTCTGAATAGTTACAAAAAAATTATTAAAAAATTTACAAGCAAAAGGATGCAGATATTATGAAAACAATTCTAATTATTGAGGATGACATTGACTTGCGGGAAGGGATTAGCTTTTCTTTACAGTCAGAAGGGTATCAAATTTTGACAGCAGAGAAACTGGAAGATGGCTGGAAAAGTATTTTGAAAGAAAATCCGGATTTGATTTTGCTGGACTGTAATCTGCCAGACGGAACAGGCTTTGATTTATGTATAAGAGTGAAAGAACATATGCAGGTTCCTATATTGATGCTGACTGCCAGAGATACGGAAATGGATGAAGTAAAGGCATTGGAATTGGGAATGGATGATTTTATGTCGAAACCATTTTCACTTGCAGTTCTGAAAGCCAGGATAAAAAAACTTCTCTTAAAGGAAGAAAAGAATGTCCGATTATCTTCAAATGGAGTAACGATTGATAAAAACAGTTGTAAAGTTTTTAGAAATGATCAGGAAATTGTATGCAGCAAAATTGAATACCAGATGTTAGTCTATTTTGTGGAAAATAAAAACCAGGTATTATCAAAAGAACAGATTTTGTCATACGTTTGGGACAGTCAGGGAAAATATGTAGATGATAATACGGTATCGGTAAATATCAGGAGACTTCGTGCCAAAATTGAGGTTGATCCTAAAAATCCAGAATTGATAAAAACAGTTCATGGTATGGGATATATTTGGAAAGAGGGAAAACGATGATTTACTTCATAATAGTGATATTGATATTTCTGCTGCTATATACAATTATTTATAGTTGGTTAAGAAACAGAAAAATGTATCAGACGATTGACCGTATGCTGGATGAAGTGCTGAATAGAGAAGTTGTTACTGTGTCGGATATTAAAGAAGGGGAGATATCCGCTCTTGCAAGTAAAGTGATAAGGCTTCAGGAGAAAATGGAAAATGAACTGATACAGGCAGAAATGGAAAAGGAGCAGGTGAAAGGACTGATTTCCAATATGTCACATCAGTTAAAAACACCATTGGCAAATGTAATGATGTACCGGGAACTTTTGGAAGGGGAAGACTCAACTGCTGGTCAGAAAAAAATGTTTTTATCTAAAATGGAACTGCAATTGGAGAAAATTGATTGGATTCTTCGCTCTCTGTTTAAGATGGTAGGGCTGGAACAGGGCGCTATTATTTTTGAATCCGCTCCGTCATCTTTGAGGAAAACTTTGCTGAGTGCCGTAAATGCCGTATATGAAAAGGCAGAAAAGAAAAATATTGAAATTATTACGGAGCCATTTGAGGATTGTACTTTATATCATAATGATAAATGGACAGCAGAGGTGTTTGTTAATATACTTGAAAATGCCGTGAAGTATACAGAAACGGCTGGCAAAATATATATTCGTATCTGTCCCATGGAATTATTTACAGAGATACAAATAGAAGATAATGGAATTGGAATACGGGAAACAGAATTGGCGGATATTTTCAAGCGCTTTTACAGGAGCAAAGATGTGGAGAAGAAGGAAGGCTCCGGAATCGGCTTATATTTATCACGTTTAATTTTGGAAAAAGAGAAAGGATACATGACAGTGAAGTCAGTATATGGAAAAGGCAGTTGTTTCTCGGTTTTCTTACAGAATTGTCAGAATTAAGAGCAGCATTTGTCACTTGAATGAAAGATTTGCCTGCTATTCTAACAGTATCAAAAGTAAAGGAGCTGAAATCATGGAAGTATTGCAGGTAAAAGGTGTTGATAAAGTATACGGAACAAAAGATAATTCTGTTCAGGCACTGAAAAATGTCAGCTTTTCTGTGAATCAGGGAGAGTTTATAGCAATTGTAGGAACTTCCGGTTCCGGAAAAAGCACGTTATTGAATCTTGTTGGAGGATTAGATGTGCCGACAAGAGGTGAAATTATAATTCGAAAACATAATATTGCATCTTTGAAACGAAAAGAATTAACAATTTTCAGAAGAAGAAATATCGGATTTGTTTTTCAAAATTATAGTTTAATGCCGGTTTTGAATGTGTATGATAATGTTGCTTTGCCGGTTACTTTCGATAAGGGAAAACATATTGATCATGCGTACATTGAAGATTTGTTAAAGGAACTGGGATTATGGGAAAAACGAAAAAGTTTTCCGAATGAATTGTCTGGAGGTCAGCAACAGAGAGTAGCCATGGCAAGAGCATTAGCAAACAAGCCGGCAATGATCCTTGCCGACGAACCAACCGGAAATCTTGATTCCCGCACTACAGTTGAAGTAATGGGCCTATTAAAAAGCAGTTGTAAAAAATATAGTCAGACCATATTAATGGTAACACATAACGAAGCCTTAGCACAAAGCTGTGATAGAATCTTACATATTGAGGACGGTATGTTGCTGCCAGAAAAAGTGATGAAGGACGGTGAATAACATGAAAAATATCATCCGTTTAGCAATTGCATATATTCGTTATTATAAAAAACAGGCGGCAGCGCTTTTGATGGGAGTGGTTTTATCTGCGGCACTATTTACGGGAATCGGTTCTTTATTTCAAAGTGGAAGAATGGCAGCATTGGAGAATGCTCGATTAGAATATGGAGATTGGCATTATAATACAAGGGGAGACTTTTCATCGGAAGAGGAATTTATAAAAAAGCTACAGGGAAAAGGATATGAAGTTGAGAAATATGGGCTTGAAACTGTAAGAAAAGCAATTGAGGAACCATATAATATTCAGTTTGTTTATGCAGACAAAGGGTATCTGGATATGATGGGCAGAAAGCTGAAAAAAGGGAAATATCCGGAAAAAGAAAATGAAATTGCAATGGATTCCTATACGTTAAAGAACCTGGGAGTTGAGGAAAAAACAGGAGAACAGGTTGCTTTGGATGGAGAAATATTTACTCTTAGTGGGATTCTGACAGAAATGCCGGAAAAACTTCCAAAACAGCAGGGCGATTTTATGCAGGTCTTTGTAAACAGTACATTAGATTATGGAAAGAACGGTACGTTTCTTTACCTTAAATTTGCAGAAGACGGAAATGTGTACAAACAAGTGACAGCATTTGCAAATAACTTTGGAATTAAGGTGAGGAATTTTACCCGCAATAATGGGCTTTCCTCTTATGTAGGAGCAGAAGCTCCCGCTGATATTTTAGAAACAATTAAGACAGGATTGAAGTATAAAGAGGCAGGATTTCCTTATATTTGGGAACAATTAAATGGTAACGGAACTCTTACGGACAAAGTAATTCTGGCAGCACTTGCTTTATTCAGTGCATTTGTCATCTACAGTTTATTTCAAATTTCTGTCAGTAAAAGAATGTCTCAGTACAGTGTGATGCAGACCCTAGGTATGTCAGATAAGATTACGTTTGGAATCTTGCTTACGGAGATGTGCATGATATTTATAGTCGGTTATCCGATAGGTGTCATTTGTGGAAATCTCCTTGCAGCATTTACTTACGGAAAAACGGGACAGATATTTATTCCCCAGAATCAGATAAATCATACAGGAATTGACAGTAAAAGTCTGGAAAATGCAGCAATCAATTTGCCGGATGCGGGAAAATTTCATATCAATCAGAACATCCTGATTTATGGCGCAGTGTTCCTGTTTGCTGTTCTATTAGTGATTTGCTGGATGATGATCAGACGAATGAAAAAAATGACAATACGGCAAATGCTTGTCAAAGATACAGCAAAACACTCTAAAGACAGAAAAATATACAGTATCAGGCACGGCAATATGACAGGCATTTTAACAAAGAAATTTATGTATGCAAGGAAAAGTACGTTTGTTGGAATTTTACTGTCATTGTCAATGGGAAGTGTTATTTTTCTGGGGGCTGCTTATGTTACTGAAAATACAAAAGTAAACAATGAGCTGACTTTTAAAGCAGATGATGGACTTGCATCAGATATACAGATTTATGAGGCATCAGATAAATTAACGGATTTTATACCGGAAAACATGATAAAGGAATTGAATAATACCACAGGTTTAAAAGCGATTCATCCTGTACGTTACTTATTAGGTGAAGTTCCGTTAAACGATGGGAAGTTTATATGGACAGATTTTTTTGCGGAAACAGCAAATGATGAAACATGGAAACCTGATGAGGAACTGATGAAGAAATACAATGGTGTTGCAGCAAAAACCGGAGATGATGATTATGCGCTGAAAGTTAATATTTACGGGTATGACGATGAAATGTTGAAGGAATTGGACAATTATTTATTGGAAGGAGTGGTCGATCCGCAACGGATGAGAAAAGAAAACAGCGTAATTGTTAAGACTTTGATGGATGGTCAGGGAAATTATGATGGAATAAAAATTGCCCCGGGTGATTTTCTTCAGATTAAGACAATTAAAGATATTTCTGTTGATCCGGAAGCATTGCGATTTTTGGGTGAAGATGATTGGTATCAGGAGAAGGAACTGAAAGTTGCAGCATTGACAAGCCGTCCGTTGGCTAAAGTTGATACTTATATTGGTGATTCTGGTAAAGAATGTGTCGATATCATTATGACAAATGAACAGATGAAAGAAAATTTTGGAGTATCCGGTTATCAGACCGTCAGTATTTCCGTGGAAGAAAGTGCGGATGCAGAAAAAATATCTGCAGAATTGGGGAAATTAGCCGCAGGAGTTCCTAAATGTATTGTAAAAGATTATAGTCAGCAGATAAAAGCGCAGAATTTGTACCTTATGCAGAAAATGTTATTCTTTTATGGAATAGCAGCGGTACTTTTTGGAATTAGTATTCTTCATATTATGAACAGTATGCAGTACCTGGTAACTTCAAGAAAACATGAATTCGGAATTATGCGTGCAATGGGAATTACGGATATAGGATTTTGCAAAATGCTGATAAAGGAAGGACTTCGGTATGGAGTTTACTCTGGTTTAGTATTAACGATATTCTACATGATTGTACAAAAAGTATTATATTATTTTATGGTTCATGTATACCTGTATCTGCACCCAACGGGATTTATTTCTTGGCTGCCGTTTGTATCGGTAGTTACACTAAATATTGTGATTTGTATTCTGGTGGTTCTGGTTTCGGGAAGAACAGTTTTAAAGGAAGAAATTATAGATGAAATAAGAGAATGATACAAGGATATTTTGGAAAAAGGCGGGGTAAAAAATAAGTAAGATATTATTGATAGTCTTTGAAAAAGATGAGGAGGTTTAGATTATAGAGAAGTAACTAGAAAGGATAAGAAAGTTCAACTGATGTATACCGAATTTGAAATTCTTCAGCTTCTTGCAAAAAATCCTGGCAGGGTGTTCTCTAAGGAACAGATTTATGATATGGTCTGGTATGAACCATACGCAGGTGATTACAATATCGTAATGAGCCATATCAGTCATATCCGGGAAAAGATAGAGGATGATCCGAGCCATCCGGTTTATATTCAAACGGTATGGGGTGTAGGCTATAAGTTTAATGGAAGTGCAGGCAGCGAGTGATTTCGCTGTCTGTAAATATAGATAATGCTGGACAATGATTTCCTTTTATGTTATATGTAAATAACAAGCAAATAAATTACGATACTTTCCTGCCACCGGGTAGGAAAGTTAAGCGTCAGAATTTCTATCGTTAGGTCTGAGAAGATAGAAAGTTTTGGCGCTTTTTTTTACAGAAATAAAAAGGAGTGTAAGAGAAGATGGGTAATCCAATTGCAGATTTAACAAAGAAGGAATGGTGTGTGTGGATAGGTTCATTATTAATCATTATCATGTCAAATTTTTTATCCGAAGGTTTTGATCCACTGACACTGGTTGCAGCATGTATAGGGGTTACATCCCTGATATTTGCAGCAAAAGGAAATGTATGGTCGCAGATTCTGATGATAATATTCAGTATCCTTTATGGTATCATTTCGTGGCAATTCCGTTATTGGGGAGAAATGATGACATATCTTGGAATGACGATGCCGATGGCTGTATGGTCAACAATAACATGGATAAAGAATCCGTCAGAGAGTGGAAAAGAAGTTGAAATTCAAAGACTGACAAAGAAACACATATTTTTACTAATAGTCAGTGGAATCGCTGTTACAACACTGTTTTATATGATTTTGGCAGCATTAAAGACACAAAATATAGTATTCAGCACGATATCTGTAACGACAAGTTTCTTTGCGGCATCATTGACAATGCTTAGATCGTCTTATTATGCAATGGGGTATGCAGCAAATGATATTGTGCTGATTGTACTCTGGGTTTTGGCATCGATCAGCAATCCACGTTATTTGTCGGTAACGATCATTTTTGGTATTTTCTTTTTTTATGATATATATGGTTTTATCAGTTGGAAGAAGAGAGAAAATGATATAAAAACACCGGAACAATGGGAGCTGCAAAGTGCAGAATGAAGTGTAAATTATAAGATTATTAAATTGGAGAGTAGAATTATGTTTAGAGCAATTCGTAAAAAGAAAAATGAACTTGATAAAAATGATGCGGAGAATATTTTACAATATAGCCGACGCGGTGTTCTTGCGGTAAATGGAGATGATGGTTATCCGTATGCAATCCCTATCAACTACATCTATGACAAAGATGTGCAAAAAATTTATTTTCATGGGGCGCGTGTAGGACATAAAGTAGATGCTTTAAAAGTTTGTGACAAGGTGTGTTTCACTGTTTATGGAAATGAAATCATCAAGGAAGAAACATGGGCACCATTTATGCAGAGTACAGTTGTGTTTGGCAGATGTCATTTAGTTGAAGCTGGAGAGAGGGCTGCTGCATTGTTAAAACAGTTTGCAATGAAGTACTATCCGGATGAACAAATGGTGGATGAGGAGATTGCACGGGCAGGAAAAGCAGCACAACTCTTTGAGATAGAAATCGAACATCTCAGTGGTAAAGAAGTGCAGGAACGGTAAATAAACAGATGCTATATGCAAGTATTACATTGTCTGAATGAAAATATAAATTGTGCATACAATTAACACAATGATCACAAAATCTTCACATAAATTTAGCAGTCTACCATTGACAGTGCTAACTGATGGTGCTATAACATACTCAGACAAAGAAATGTCACAATAATAAGTGATAAATAGAAGCCATCAATCAGATGACGGTAGAAAAGAGGCGTATGAAGATGGCAGACAAAAATCCAAAACATCCATTAAAGAAAAAACAGGCGAAAGCCAAGGATAAAAAGAAACATGTTTATGAATAACATGAAAAGTTCCGGCAGACAGCAAGCTGCCGGAATTTTTTTGCTTAAATATAGGAAACGCGTTTGACCTTTTGTTATGGTACGTTTATACTATATAGTAGTTAGTTTACAAAAGAATTTAACGTGGAATACACAGGATGAGAGAGAAGATAAATAATTATTATGAGAAAGTAGTGGCATCGCTGAGGGATGCATATTACAGAATCGGTGTGGTCGATTTGAAAAACAATCAGATCGTGAAAATGGACAAAAAAGAATTAGAACAGGAGGAAGCCGCAGCACAGGAGCAATATGATTCTGTGATAGAGTTCTGCGCGCATCATTATGTCCACCCTGTGGATCGGATTAAATTTCTGCAGTTAAGTGTATTGACGGCAAACGCTTTTGATGACGACCGTGAGGCTTCGAAGAAAGCAGGCATGAATGCGCATTTGAGCAAACCGGTCAATATACTACAGATTGAGAAGATATTGAGCGCAGAAGTCGCAAGGGCAAGATATTTCAGAAAAATGAAAGATGGGAAATGATCATGGAGCAAGAGAAAATGACAATGCAGGAAGTGGAGAAAAAAATTGAAATCTACAAAGAGTTATTTTCCGTTGTGCGTCTGCTTAAAGGAGAAGAAATCGAGGAGACCCAGAAACAGAAAACAGATGGCATAAACGGCGTGGATACTTCCTGTCAGTGTTACAGTTCTTGGAAAAAACAACATCCGTGTGACAACTGCATTTCCATAAAAGCACTGCATGAGAAAACACAAAAAACAAAGCTGGAATTTCTGGACAATGAAGTGTTTGAAGTAATTGCAAAATATATGGAAATCGATGGAGAGCCGTATGTTATGGAGTTACTGAACCGCATGGAGGAAGAAACTTTTGTTGATTCCATAGGAAGAGAAAAGCTCGTAGAAAAACTTACCGTTTATAATGACAAATTGTATAAAGATGTTTTGACAGGAGCATATAACCGCCTCTATTATGAGGAAGATGTAAAAAAGCGGATGCAGACATCCGGTGTGGCACTGATCGATGTGGATGATTTTAAGCTATATAACGATACTTACGGACATCTCACCGGAGATATGGCACTTGTTACAGTTGCGAATGCTATCAAGAAATGTATCCGTAAAACAGATATTCTGGTACGTTACGGCGGTGATGAATTTATTTTGGTTTTGCCGGATGTCAATGAAGATATATTGATTCGCAAACTGCAGCGGGTACAGCATGCCATTCAGCATGCGAGTGTTCCGGGATATTCAAAACTACAGTTGTCAGTTAGTATTGGCGGAGTCGTATCCAGCAATGAATCGATTGAGAGTGCGGTCAGCCGTGCAGACAAACTGATGTATCAGGCAAAGACAGACAAGAATATGGTGGTTACCGAGAAAAATAAGGTGAATCATGATGGTGAGATCAGTCCATTGGAGCAGACGAACCGCATGAAACCACAGATTCTTATTATAGATGATTCAGAAATCAACAGAGATTTACTCGCGCAGATGTTAGAGGGAGAGTATCAGATTCTTCAGGCAGAAGATGGAGAACATGGAATACAGATGCTTGAGCAGCATGGAAGAGAAGTCTCACTTGTTCTTCTGGATATTATCATGCCGGGAATGGATGGATTTGAAGTGCTTTCTTATATTAACCGCAGACAGTGGATTGAAGACATTCCGGTCATTATGATTTCGGGTGAGCATACAGAGACGGCGATTCGTCATGCATATGAATTTGGAGCTGTTGACTATATCAACCGCCCATACGATGCGAAAATTGTTTACCAGCGTGTGACAAATACCATAAAATTATATGCAAAGCAGCGACGCCTGATTTCTCTTATTACGGATCAGATCAATGAAAAAGAAAAAAATAACCAGATGATGATCCGCATTTTAAGTCAGATCGTTGAATTTCGTAATGGAGAGAGCGGAAGTCATGTACTTCATATCAACAAATTGACCGAGATGCTTTTGGATTGTCTGATTCAAAAGACAGACCAATATCAGCTGGATGGACAGATGGTTTCCATGATTGCGACGGCATCTTCTCTTCATGACATCGGAAAAATAGGTGTGGATGAGAAGATTTTAAATAAACCGGGCAAACTGACGAAAGAAGAGTTTGAAATCATGAAGACGCATACGATTATCGGTGCAGCAATACTTGAACATTTGGAAAACTATCAGGATGAGCTGATGGTCAAAGTGGCGCACGAAATTTGTCGCTGGCACCATGAGCGATTCGATGGAAAAGGCTATCCGGATGGATTGAAAGCGGACGAGATTCCAATTTCTGCACAGGTGGTATCTGTGGCAGATGTTTATGACGCTTTGGTAAGTGAACGTGTTTATAAGAAAGCTTTTTCGCATGAAAAGGCTCTGCAGATGATCTTAGACGGTGAATGCGGACAGTTTAATCCGATTTTGATCGATTGTCTGAAAGAAATCAGCGAGGAGATAAAGACAGAGTACAATGAACAATCATAATCATCAGAAGAAAATTGCACTGATCAATGATTTTACCGGATTTGGACGGTGCTCCATTGCCGTACAGCTTCCAATTATTTCGATGATGAAAGTGCAGTGCTGTCCGTTGCCGACTTCTATTTTTTCGAATCATACCGGATATGAACATTTTTTCTATACGGATTATACAGATAATATGGATGCCTATATGCAGGAATGGAAACGGCTGGATCTGCAGTTTAAAGGGATTTGCACTGGCTTTCTGGGTTCTGCAAAACAAATTCAGATTGTAAGTGATTTTATCCGGCAGTTTAAAGAGAACGATTCAATTGTGATCATTGATCCGGTGATGGGAGATTATGGAAAGCCTTATCCTACCTATACGGATGAAATGTGCAAAAAAATAGTAGAGCTGGTGCGTTACGCGGATATCGTAGTTCCGAATGTGACGGAAGCATGTGTTTTGACCGATACGCCGTACAAAGAGCGCTGGACAACAAGAGAACTGATTGTCCTGGCAGAAAAGATTTCAGCAATTGGACCGGAAAAGGTAGTTATTACAGGAATTCCACAGAAGACCTATGTATCGAATTTCTGTTATGAAAAAGAGAAAGGATACGAGATGATCCGTACCCATAAAGTGGGAAATTCCCGTTCAGGAACCGGTGATATTTTCTCAGCAATCGTTGCAGCGGATGCAGTAAACGGTGTGGAATTTACCGCATCTGTAAGAAAGGCATCAAAGTTTATCCAGAAATGTATTCAAAAGTCGGTAGAGATGGATTTACCGCTTACAGATGGCGTCTGTTTTGAAGAACTGCTTTATACATTGCGGGCATAAGTATGATAGTGAAAATTTGAGAGAGTATTTATAATAAAGGAGTAAATCGACTATGAATAAAGGAATGAACATTTTATACCAGGTACACAATAATCTTTATGTGAATCTGACGAATCGCTGTCCCTGCGCCTGTACATTCTGTTTAAGACAGACGATGGATTCTGTAGCAGCAGATGATGCGACTTTATGGTTAGAGCATGAACCGGAAGTCAAAGAAGTGATTGCGGAATTTGATAAATTTGATATGTCTGTTTATGATGAGGTTGTATTCTGTGGATACGGGGAACCGACAGAGAGACTGGATGTGCTTCTTTCCGTTGCAAAATATGTAAAGGAACATTTTCATAAGCCAATACGTATCAATACAAATGGGCTTGCTAATCTCATCTGGGAGAAAGATGTGACACCGGAATTGAAAGGTCTGATTGATACGGTATCGATCAGCCTGAATACGCCGAATGCACAGCGTTATCATGAACTGGTACGCAGCAGATTCGGTGAGAAATCTTTTGACGCGATGCTTGCATTTGCAAAAGAAGCAACAAAGTATGTACCACATGTGGTGCTTACAACCGTCGATACGACACTGACAAAAGAAGAGGAAAAACAGTGTCAGCAGATCTGTGATTCGCTTGGAGTGACATATCGTATTCGTCCATGGGAGGATTAGATGAAAAGGACTGAATACCTTTATATTAAGAAAACGCCTGTTTCGTGGAAATTCCATAAAGCAGGCGTTTCGTTATATAAGATGTATTTGATGAAATCTGATAAACTTAGAAATCTACTTCCGTGTCATAGTAGCAGCACTTCAACAGTTTCTCCATTTCCTCCTGACTTGGCTGTCTTGGATTGGAGCCGGTGCAGGCATCAAGGATCGCATTGGCTGCGATATCATGAAGACGATCTAAGAATACTTCTTCCGGAACGAATCCATGTTCCGTCGGATAGCTGTCCGGACCATAGTTTTTAATGCAGTGTGGAATATTCAATTCATCATTCATACCGCGAAGGTAAGCAATCAGCAGGTCAACTTTCTCGTCGAGAGAATTTCCGCCTAATCCCATGAAATCTGCAATCTCACCATAACGTTTCTTTGCTGTCTCATCCTTGGCGTTAAAGGCGATGACTTTTGGAAGGTACATCGCATTGGCAGCACCGTGGATAATATGAGCACCATAGTCTGCAAAAGCAGCACCTGTCTTATGTGCCATGGAGTGAACGATTCCAAGTAATGCGTTGGAGAATGCCATACCGGCAAGACACTGTGCGTTATGCATAGAATCACGCTTCTCCATATCTCCATTGTAAGAACCGACCAGATCACGCTGGATCATCTTGATCGCATGAAGTGCGAGAGGATCGGTAAAGTCACAATTTGCAGTGGAAACATATGCTTCGATTGCATGGGTCATTGCATCCATTCCGGTATGTGCGACCAGTTTCTGTGGCATGGTCTCTGCAAGTTCGGGATCTACGATTGCAACGTCCGGTGTGATCTCAAAGTCAGCAATCGGATATTTGATACCCTTTTCATAATCAGTGATGATTGAAAATGCGGTCACTTCCGTTGCGGTACCGGATGTAGATGAAATTGCGCAGAAGTGTGCTTTCTGACGAAGTTTCGGAATGCCGAACACTTTGCACATATCTTCAAATGTGATATCCGGATATTCGTATTTGATCCACATGGCTTTTGCTGCATCAATCGGAGATCCGCCGCCGATTGCAACGATCCAGTCCGGTTGGAATGCTTCCATTGCAGCAGCACCTTTCATAACAGTCTCAACCGATGGATCTGGCTCAATACCTTCAAATAACTGAACTTCCATACCAGCTTCTTCCAGGTACTGTTTTGCGCGGTCAAGGAAACCGAAACGTTTCATAGATCCACCGCCAACACAGATAATAGCGCGTTTTCCTTCGAATGTTTTGAGTGCTTCCAAAGCTCCTTTTCCATGATACAGGTCACGTGGTAATGTAAATCTTGCCATAGCTCCTCCAATCTGCCGCCGAAGCGGCTGCCCCAATGATTATTAGGTTGATTACATCAACCTATGTGGTAATATTATATCATGATTGTTAAAAAAATGACATGAATTTATACAAGTTTAATAAGATTTCTTGTATTTTGTAAAAAACACGAAATAGCGACCAATATTTATGGAAACATGCTAAAATAAAAGGAACACTTTCAAAAAGAGTGAGCGAAATGTGTGAACAAACACAAATAAATTACTTCGAGGAGTGACAAAAATGAAGTACTTGAGACAATTACTAATTATTCTTATTTTCTCTTTTATTGGAGAGGTATTGCACAGCCTGATTCCTATACAGGTTCCGGCAAGCATTTATGGACTTGTGTTGCTGTTTATAGCACTTTTGACTGGCATTATTCAGCTTCCACAGGTAAAAGAAGCGGCAAAGTATCTCATTGAGATTATGCCGTTGATGTTTATTCCCGCAGGTGTCGGTTTGTTAGAAAGCTGGGGTGACCTGAAATCTATCCTTATTCCGGTTCTGATTCTTCTGGTGGCATCTACCATTTTGGTTATGGGAGTTTCCGGAAAAGTGACACAGGGAATTATTCAAAGAAGTAAACGAAAGGAATCTGAGAAACAGTCATGAGCAATTTTTTAGAAAATTCAGTATTTTTTGGTGTATTTATCAGTATCATAACTTATGAAATCGGTGTCTTAATTAAAAAGAAATTAAAGCTGGCAATCTTTAATCCGCTTTTGATTTCTATCGCGTTGATCATCGTATTTCTTCTTGCTTTTCATATTAAATATAATGTATATGAGAGCGGTGCACAGTATTTATCGTATTTTCTGACCCCGGCGACTGTAGCACTTGCGGTGCCGCTTTATGAACAGATCGAGCCGCTTAAGAAGAACTGGAAAGCCGTTGTTGCGGGAATTTTGTCTGGTGCGCTGACATCTGCGTTATGTGTGCTTGCGGTTGCATTGATTTTCCAGTTAGATCATAAACAGTATGTTACACTTTTACCAAAGTCCATTACTACAGCAATCGGTATGGGACTTTCGGAGGAACTTGGGGGTATTGTGACCATTACCGTTGCGGTCATCGTTGTGACAGGTGTGATCGGGAACATGTTTGCTGAGTCGATCTGCAAATTGTTCCATATTACAGATCCGGTTGCGAAAGGTATCGGAATCGGTTCGGCATCCCATGCGATGGGTACCGCCAAGGCTATGGAGATGGGGGAGATCGAAGGCGCAATGAGTAGCCTTTCCATAGCGGTATCCGGTTTACTTACGGTAGTAGTTTCCATTATTTTTGCCCAGATTTATTAAATACGGGAAAAAGCGGACATAAAGGAGAAGAAAAATGTCGTTACAATTTGTATTGGGGAGTTCCGGAAGCGGAAAAACCGAATATGTATACGGCCAGATCGTGGCACAGGCGGGGGAGCATCCGAAGAAAAATTATCTCGTGATCGTTCCGGAACAGTTTACGATGCAGACGCAGCAGAAACTGGTTGAACTTGCGCCGAATCATGCCATTATGAATATCGATGTCCTCAGTTTTAAAAGACTGGCATATCGTGTATTCGACGAGATGGGAAGAACCGATATTCAGGTGCTCGAAGAGACTGGAAAGAATCTTGTGCTTCGCAAGCTGGCGAGTGAGCAGGAAGAAAATCTGACTGTTTTGCGTCCGAATATGAACCGCATGGGATATATTGGAGAGGTCAAATCATTGATCTCAGAATTTATGCAGTACAACATTACCTGGGAGCAGCTGGAAAAAATTACGCAAAAAGCTGAAATTTCTCCGGTCCTTTCGGCAAAGCTGCGTGATATTTCCGTAATGTACCGTGCGTTTGAGACTTTTATGCAGGGAAGTTATATTACGGATGAAGAAATTTTGTCGGTACTTGCTTCAATGGCAAAAGACTCTGAAATTTTAAGCGACAGTGTTCTGGTATTTGATGAATTTACCGGATTTACGCCGGTGCAGAATCAGCTCATGCAGGAACTTCTTCAGGTGACAGATCGTATTCTTATTACACTTACCATGGATGCCAGAGAAGATTTTTACCACAGTATGGGAAGTGAAGAGTTGTTCGATATGTCGAAGAAGACCATTCATGTACTTTCCAAAATGGCGGATGGATTACATATTCCGGTTTTAGAACCGATCGTACTGGCGGACAGTGACAAAAAACGATTTTGTGACGCGCCGGCACTGGCATTTCTTGAAAAGAATCTTTTTCGAACTCCATACGAAAAAATGGACAAAGAAGTTGAAGAGATACACCTTGCAGCGGTGCGTACCCCGAAGGATGAGCTTACGCTTGTTGCAAGGGAAATTAACCGTCTGGTACGGCAGGGATACCGCTACCGTGAGATCGCGGTTGTGACAGGCTCGGTTGAGACATATCAGAGTTATATTGATCCATTGTTTACCAAATATGAGATTCCATATTTTATGGATACCACAAAGGAAGTACTGTTTCATCCGTTTATCGAGTTTATCCGTGCAACGCTTGAAATTATAACCGGTAATTACAGCTATGAAGCGATGATGCGCTTTTTGCGGTGTGGCTTCTGTGCGATTACACAGGAGGACCTGGATGCCTGCGACAATTATCTGGTGGCTACGGGAATCCGTGGGCATGGGGCATGGAACAAGCGCTGGCTTCGCATGCCGAGGCAGAAATCCATGTATGATCTTGAAAAGCTCAATGAAATCCGGGAAAATGTCGCAGACATATTAGAACCTGTGTATGAAGTATTTTCCAGAGAGGATGCCTGCGTATCGGATGGCGTTCTGGCATTATACCAGTTACTGGTAAGACTGGATGTGGAGAAACAGTTATGGCAGAGAGAGCAGGAACTCCTGGAAGCAGATGAGCAGACGAAATCGAAGGAGTACGGACAGATTTTTGAAATTGTCATGCACCTTTTGGAAAAATATAATCTGCTGCTGGGGCAGGAACCTTTGGATGCAGAATCGTTTACAGAAGTTCTTGATGCAGGATTATCGGCTGCTTCCGTTGCAGTGATTCCGCCTGGATATGACAGTGTCACGATTGGTGATATTGAACGAACACGATTGAATCATGTAAAGATTCTGTTTTTTGTAGGTGTGAACGACGGGCTTATTCCAAAAAGCAGCAATCACGGCGGCATTATCTCCGAATATGAAAGAGAGATGCTTTTAGAGAGCGATATCGAGCTTGCACCCGGGGCGCGTGAGCAGGCGTTTATCCAGCGTTTTTATCTGTACCGCAATCTGACAAAACCGTCTCGGCAGCTGTATATGAGTTATGCAAGAATTGACAGGGAAGGAAAAGCGCTGCGTCCTTCGTATCTTGTGGCTGTCATACGAAGAATTTTTCCGAAGCTGGAACTTAAGGAATATGAGGAGATTGAGGCGGCAGATGATTTCTATACAAAAGAGGCGGCAGCAGATTATCTGATTCATGGAAAGAAAGACGAGGCATGGTTTGCTCTGGCGAAGTGGTTCATGGATACGGATGAGACGGAAAATGAAAAGATTACCGGGCTTTTGACAGCGGCATACTGTTGTTATAAAAATACACCAATCAGTCAGGCGGTGGCGCGCGCTCTGTACGGCAGGAGACTCGAAGGAAGTGTGACCCGGTTAGAACGTTTTGCAGCCTGTGCCTATGCGCATTATCTGCAGTATGGCTTGCAGCTTCGTGAGCGGGAGACAGCTGGATTTGAGAGCGTGGACATGGGTAATCTTTACCATGAGGCTTTGGAGAGGTACAGCCGGAAGTTAGAGGCATCGGAGTATGACTGGTTCGGCGTACCGGATGAAGCGAGATGTCTTATGGCGGCAGAAGCGATGGATGAGGCTTTGGAAGGATATCCAAATGCAAGTCTTTCTGATTCTGCACAGAATATGCATCAGACAAAGCGCATGAAGGATATTTTTGATCAGACGGTATGGGCACTGACAAAGCAGGTGCGGGCGGGCGCGTTTGTGCCGACGGATTTTGAAATCCGGTTTTCTGAGCTGGAACAATCTGCCGCATTGGAATATGAGCTGGCAAACGACGTGCAGATGCGTCTGACCGGACGGATTGACCGGTTGGACACATACGAAGACGAACAGAAACTCTGCGTGAAAGTCATTGACTATAAATCAGGCAACACCAGATTTGATCTGATCAAAATTTACCAGGGTCTGCAGTTGCAGCTGGTCGTATATATGAATGCCGCGATGGAACTGGCAGACAAAAAGCATCCGAAAAAAGAAATTATTCCGGGCGGCATTTTGTATTATCACATCGATGATCCGGTACTTGAAACAGAGGAAAACATAAGCGAAAGCGAGGCGGAGCATGCGCTTCTTATGGCGCTTCGACCGGATGGACTGGTAAATGCTGATGAAACGATTTACCGTGGCATGGATGCTGATTTTGAAGGTAAATCAGAAGTAATTCCGGTAGAATTAAAGAAGTCAGGAGAAATTTCCATGGCACGTTCCCATGTGGCAACCACGGACGAATTTGCGTTGATCCAGCGGTATGTCACAGCGGAAATAAAAAGACAGGGACAGCAGATCTATACGGGCGATGTAAGTGTAAATCCATATCAGAACGGGACGGAGTGCAGCTGCAATTACTGTCCGTATGCCAGTGTGTGTGGTATCGGTGGAAAGATTCCGGGATATGGATACCGTCACATGGAAAATCTGTCAAAGGATGATGTATTCGACCATATGGAAACGGATCTGGCGAGACAGGAGTAGGAGGAAATCATGAAGTGGACAACCGAACAACAAAAAGTAATTGATCTGCGTGACCGTGATATTCTCGTATCTGCTGCCGCCGGTTCGGGAAAGACGGCCGTGCTGGTCGAGCGAATCATTCAAAGAATTACCGATAAGAAGCATCCGGTAGATATTGACCGTCTGCTTGTTGTGACATTTACGAAAGCAGCGGCAGCGGAGATGCGGGAGAGAATCGGAGCCGCCATAGAGGCACAGTGCGAGCAGTATCCGGAAGATATGCACCTGCGCCGCCAGTCTGCACTATTACACAATGCCATGATTACAACGATTGACAGTTTCTGCCTGTTTGTTGTGCGGAATCATTTTGAGGAGATTAATTTAGACCCGAATTTTCGCATTGCGGATGAGGGGGAAATGAAACTCTTAGAACAGGATGTTATGCAGGAAGTGTTTGAGGGACAGTATGCCAATCAGGCGGAAAGCTTTTTGCATCTGATCGATGCTTATGCCGGTAAGAGGAGTGATCAGGCGGTAAGGGATATGGTAAGTAAGATTTATCATATTTCACTGAGCAGTCCGTGGCCGCTGGAATGGATGGAAGGACTTGTTGCACCGTATCAGGTGAAAAATAAAGAAGAACTGCAACAGACACAGATGATACAGGAAATCGTAACGCATGTCAGACAGCTGGTTTCGGATATGAAGATGCAGTTGGAACATCTGATGCATCTGGCATTGGCAGAGGATGGTCCGTCTGCATACGCAACAACCATTGAGCAGGATATCAAATTGCTGGAAGAGGTGGATGCCTGTGCGGATTATGAGCAGATGCAGACTTTTTTTACTGGACTGAAATTTGGCAATCTGTCTGCTATCCGGAAATTTACAGGGGATCCGATCAAGAAGGAAACCGTTCAGACAACGCGCAATGCGATCAAAAAAGAGATTGAAACGATAAAAACAAAGTATTTTGGCATGAATCTGAACTTGCTGTTAGAGCAGGTAACCCGTTTGGAGCCGATTGCCGGAGAACTGGTGGAGCTTTCTATTTTGTATGCCAAAGCAATGGCTGCGGGAAAGCGTAAAAAGCGTATCGTGGATTTCTCGGATATTGAGCATTTTGCGTTGCAGATTCTTGTGGATGATAAGACAAAAAAGTGTCGGCATACGGCAGAGGAATTCCGGAGACATTTTGAAGAAATCATGATTGATGAGTATCAGGACAGTAACCAGGTACAGGAAGAAATTATGACGGCAATCTCCAGACATGAAGAGGGCGGTCACAACATGTTTATGGTTGGAGATGTCAAACAGAGCATTTACCGCTTCCGACTTGCCCGTCCGGAACTGTTTATGGGAAAATATGCGCTTTTTTCGACAGCGGATGCCAGACAGCAGCGCATTGATCTGCATCAGAATTTCCGAAGCAGACAGGAAGTTGTGGATTTCTGCAATGACGTTTTTTATAAAATCATGAGCCCGGATCTGGGACGTGTAACGTATGATGACGATGCGGCACTTTACTGCGGAGCGTCCTATCCGGCCAATGCCGATATGCAGGCGGAACTTCTGCTTCTCGATGAGGCGGATGACATGCTTAAGGAGCAGGAGAATCTGGACAAAAAGCAGATGGAAGCGCACATGGTAGCTACGAAAATCCAATGGCTGATGAAGCACCAGAAAGTCGTGGACAAAGCGAGTGGACAGCTTCGACCCATACGATATGGAGACATCGTGATTCTGTTTCGTAGTCTGAAGAACTGGGGAACGGATTTTGTGTCTGTGTTAGGGGAGCATGACATCCCGGCACATGTAGAATCTTCTACCGGCTATTTTTCTGCACTCGAAGTGCAGACGATATTAAGTTACTTAAGAATCCTGGATAATCCGTATCAGGATATTCCGATGGCAGCTGTACTGAAATCTCCAATTGTGGGACTGGATGAGGAAGAACTGGCCCAGATCCGTGTCAGTGATCCGACGGTTTCGTTTGCAGCAGCCGCATTAAAACAGATGCAGGAAGCCACGGAAGGTCCATTGGCAGAATTCTATGAGAATTATTCCAGCCTGCGTCAGGAACGGGATTTGCCGATTCATGAACTGATACAAAAGATCCTGGCGGTGACCGGATACGGCAATTATGCACAGGCGATGCCTGCCGGAGACCGCAGGGGGGCCAATCTGCAGATGTTGATTGAAAAGGCGGTGGACTATGAAAAGACAAGTTATCGCGGACTGTTTCATTTTGTGCGGTATATCGATCAGTTGCAGAAATACGAGATCGATTATGGTGAGGCGGATACGACCGGAGAGAATGCGGATGTTGTTCGCATTATGACAATCCATAAAAGTAAAGGTCTGGAATTTCCGGTTGTGTTTGTATCGGGCATGGCAAAACATTTTAATCAGATGGATACCAATGACAAACTGGTAGTGCATCCGGATCTTGGTATGGGAATCTGTGAGATTTCCGGTAAGCCCAAGGTAAAGAAAAACTGCCTCTTCCGTTCGGCAATCGCAGACAATCTGCGCAGGGAAAATCTCGGAGAGGAACTTCGTGTTCTGTATGTTGCACTGACCCGTGCAAAGGAGAAACTGATCCTCACAGGTGTAATTAAGGACGGGGAAAAGACGATAGGAAAATACACCGGAAACACAATTCCGAAGAAACCGATTGGTTATCGTGAGCGTGTGGGCGCTGCCAGTTATCTGGACTGGGTACTGCCGGCAATGTTGTCTTATCCGGATAAGTACACGATTACATGGACGGATCCAAGGGAGATTGTCTGGGAGACCGTAAAAGAAGTTGCAGAAAAGCAGATGGATTATCAGGAGCTTATGGCGCATATACAGAATGCTAATCTTGAGGATGTGCAAAAGTATGAGAAACTGTTTTCCTACGAATACCCTTATAAAAGCCAGGCGGGACGCAAAAGCAAATATTCGGTTTCGGAATTAAAGCATGCTTCCATGGTATTGCAGTACGATCAGACGGAGGGTGAAGCGCAGGTGCCGGAATTCCTGCTGGAAGAACATGAATCTTATGTGCCGGATTTTGCCAGAGAAGGGGACGAAAAAGAGACTACCATATCGCTGGTGAATCCGGGTGCACTTCGTGGAACGGCCGTGCATCGTGTGATGGAGTGTCTGGATTTTATGGCTTTGGCCAAAATCGATCAAACGGATGCAAAAGCAGTGCAGCAGTTTGTGGCAGAACAGCTGGATCGGATGAAAGCATCCGGTGAGCTGATGGAAGAATATTATAACCTGATTGTTCCTGCAACGATTGAAGGCTTTGTAAAAAGCCCGGTTGCCATGCGTATGGCAAAAGCAGCGTGCGAAGGGGAACTGTATCGGGAAAAACCGTTCGTTATGCAACATGAGGATGTGCTCGTACAGGGAATCATTGATGTGTTCTGGATGGAAGAAGACAATATTATTTTGCTGGATTATAAAACAGACCGCATCAAAAAGGGCGAAGAACTTGTCATGCGTTATGAGACACAGTTGCGCCTGTACGCGGATGCATTAAGCCGTGTTTTTTCAAATGAAACGGTGCATAAAGAAGCGGAGGAATGTTTACTCTATTCTTTCCACTTACAGGAGGTAGTACGTATATGAGTCAGATGATTTTGGCGTCGGCATCGCCGCGGCGAAAAGAATTGTTAGAACAGATCGGGGCAGAGTTTGTAATCTGTCCGGCAAAGGGAGAGGAAGTAATCACAGAGACGGATCCGTCGGCGGTCGTTATGGAATTGTCCCGGCAAAAAGCAGAGGAAGTAGCTTACGGAGTACTTATTTATAATGAACAGCATGCCGATCTTGCAACCCCACAGGATATTCTTGTGATCGGAGCGGATACAGTAGTTGCCTATGAGAATCAGATTCTTGGAAAACCAAAAGATGAGGAAGATGCCAGGCGGATGCTTACGATGTTATCCGGAAAAACGCATAGTGTCTATACGGGTGTGACATTTGTGTTCATTGATAAAGAAGGTCGAACCGGAGAACACTGCTTTTTTGAAAAGACGGATGTCTGTATGTATCCATTAAAAGAAGAGGAGATTGACCGTTATATTCAAAGCGGTGATCCGATGGATAAAGCGGGAAGCTATGGAATACAGGGGCGTTTTGCTATCCATATTAAGGAGATACGTGGCGATTATAACAATGTGGTAGGACTTCCGGTGGCGCGTTTGTACCAGGAACTGCAAAAGCTCGGAGTCAGCATCTGGGAATACCGATAGAGTGAAATGGTACCTTTCCCTTTTAGTCATGAAATTACGGTTGTAGGAGAAACCGTTGTCAGGTATAATATGAGAATACAAGGGAACGATTCGCAAGTTCTGAAAAATAAAAGAAATATCAAAACAGGAGGGCGATGTTATGTATGAATATGATGATGAGGTATTAAATTATTTTTTAGAGAATCAGCAGCAGCTTTTTCCAGAGAATGTAGCAGATACATTGGAAGAGGCAGAGAACTTTTTAGAGGATTGTATGGCAGTCGTATGCGACAACCTCAAAGATGTTAAAGATTATTTTGATGAGGCAGGAATGGATATCGCAGGAATGAGCGATGACGAAATCCTTGAGGCTAGTGAAGTATTTGCACTTCCGAGTGGAAGATTCCTGATCGTAGAAGGATAGATGAAGGCATATGAAGAAAAGTAAGGCGATTTGTGTACTGGCAATTGTGGGATTGCTGTCATCCAATCTGGGGGGATGTACAGTAGGAAACACACAGATTCGATTGGAAACCATACAGTTGCACAGCCATAAAACAGTATTTCAGATAAATAATAACAAATGCGAATTAAAATATGCCAAGCTGTATATGTGCAATTACCGGAATCTGTACGGACGTGCTTATGGCATGGATTTAGAACCATATGATTTCGGCAGTGATTCTTTGGAGGATTATGTCAAGGATGTGACATTACAGGAACTGGCAAGAATCTACTGTATGGATATGATTGCGCAGCAGAAGAAGATGAGTCTGACCGATGAAGAAGAAAAGCTGGTAAAATCTGCGGCAGAATCTTATTATGATTCGCTTTCCAATGAAGAAAAGTCTTACATGGATGTCAAAGAGAAAGATATTGTTACGGCATATGAACATTATGCGCTTGCAGAAAAACTCTATAAGACACTGACGGAAGGTGTGGACGAGGAAGTGAGCGATGACGAAGCCAGAGTAATTCATGTGCAGCAGATTTTTGTGACAGATGAGGAGTCAGCGCGCACAGTGCAGGACTTATTAAAGAAAGGAACGGAATTCGCCACTGTGGCACAGGACTACAACCGTTCCGGTGAGGTTGACCGGACCGTGGCAAGAGGGGAATATCCAAAAGCAGTGGAAGATATTGCGTTCAATCTTAATAATGATGAATGCTCTGATATGATAAAGGTAGATGGAGGCTATTATTTTATTAAGTGTCTGAACAAGATGGAAAAAGAACTAACCGAAAAGAACAAAGATACGATTCGGACAAAGCGGGAGAAAGAACAGTTCGAAGATGCATATCAGAAATTTGTAGATTCCGCATCGTTCCAGTTAAATGACAGCTTGTGGGATGAGGTCAAATTAGATGATATGCAGTCCTTTACAACAGACAGTTTCTTTGAAACCTACGATAGATACTTTGAATAAATGGTACCCTGGAATAGTAAAACGAAAGGACACTGATAGATGAATTGGGAGTTTGACTGGCTTTACGCTATGCAGCAGATTCATAATCCGGTTCTTGACCCGATCATGGTAGGATTATCCGCTTTGGGAAATGCAGGAATCCTGTGGATTATCATATCGGTCATTTGCCTGATAAAAAAAGAGACGCGAAGATGTGGTGTACAGATGATCATTTCCATGCTTGTCGTACTGGTGATCGGAAACGGAATCTTAAAGAACCTCGTTTGCAGACAGCGTCCCTGCTGGATCGATTCGACCGTAACACTGCTTGTCAAGAATCCGAGTGATTATTCATTCCCGTCCGGGCATTCCATGAATAGTTTCACGGCAGCAGTAACCATATGGTTCTATCACAAAAAGGCGGGGGCAGCAGCAATTGCAGTTGCAACGCTGATCGCATTTTCACGCCTGTATAACTTCGTGCATTTTCCGACGGATGTGTTTGCCGGAATTGCAATCGGAAGTATTGTGGCGATCATTGTGAACTACATTATGAAATTACATAAAACAAAAAATGGACTACGCACCAATTAAAGTGCATAGTCCATTTTTTTGTGACACATTTTATTTTGTGAGTAACAACATAATTTCATTACTTCTCTTTACAAACTTACTCATTGCATCCGCAGACAATGGCTGGTTGGAAAGCATAGCCAGATCATACAGCTGCTCTGCAAACATAGAAGCGTGCTCGCCGTCTTTGTTCTCGAACAGATATTTTACCAGTGCATTGTTTGCATTCAGGGTAAGTGTCTGGTCTGCTGCAAACATGTTTGGATCCATACCGCCCATGCCACCGGCAGCATACATCTTCATCATATCCTGCATACGTCTTCCCTGCTCGGAAAGGGTAAGGATGGAAGCAACATCTGCATCTTTTAAAGATTCTACTTTTACAGTAAGCTTATCGTTATTCAAAGTCTTTTTGAACAGATCGGAGAGTGTAGTAGTCTCTTCGGTGAGATCTGCAGTATCATCACTCTTTAACGCATCTGTGACATCTGCATCGATACGTTTGAACTGATAATGTTCGTTTCTCTGCTCAAGCTGTGTGATGAATGAAGTATCGATGTTATGGTCTAAGATTACAGCATTCATATTCTGTTCTTTGAACATCTTGATATACTGACCCTGCTGTACCTTATCTGTTACATAGTAAATTGTGCTGCGTTCCGGCTCCTTTTCTTCTGCAGCATCGTCGGTCTTGCTTTCTTCTGTTGCAGCATCATCAGCCTTGGAATCATCAGTTTCTTTCTTTTCGTCTTCCACTGGAACGAGGAGTTCCGGCAGAGTCTGATACTTATCATTGATATCCTTGAAGAGAATGTAATCATTCATCTTATCGCAGAATTTTGTATCTTTTAAGCAGCCGTATTTGATAAATGGACTGATGTCATCCCAATATTTTTCGTAGGCTTCTTTTTCGGTCTTGCACATACCGATCAGTTTGTCGGCAACCTTCTTGGTGATGTATTCGGAAATCTTTTTTACGAATCCGTCATTCTGCAGAGCGGAACGGGAAACGTTCAGTGGAAGATCCGGACAATCGATCACACCCTTTAAGAGCATTAAAAATTCCGGAATAACTTCCTTAATGTTATCTGCGATAAATACCTGATTGTTATAAAGCTTAATGGTTCCTTCGATGGAATCATATTCGGTATTGATCTTCGGGAAGTAGAGAATACCCTTTAAGTTGAATGGATAATCCATGTTCAGATGAATCCAGAACAGAGGCTCTTTGTAATCCATAAATACTTTGCGGTAAAATGCCTTGTAATCCTCGTCTGTACATTCACTCGGGCTCTTGGTCCAAAGAGGCTGTGTATCATTCAATGGTACCGGACGCTTTACAATTTTTAATTTATCTTTGGCAGGGGAAACTTCTACAACTTCCTTTTCGCCATTCTCGTTTTCCTTTTCCTCTGTCTTAGCTTCCTCGTGTATTTCCTCTACAACGGTATCGGTATCCAGTTTGTCTTCTTTGTCAATTGTCTCATATTCTTCCGGAGCGTTGGCTTTGCTCAGATAAATTTCAGTTGGCATGAAAGAGCAGTATTTCTCAATTACTTCACGCGCACGGTATTCGTTGGCAAATTCCAGACAGTCTTCGTTTAAGAACAAAGTAATTTCGGTACCTACACCTTCTTTTGTTCCGTCGGACATATCGAATTCCGTGCCACCGTCGCTTGCCCAGTGAACCGCTGTCGCACCTTCTTTATAAGAAAGTGTATCGATGGTAACTTCGTCTGCAACCATGAATGCAGAATAGAAACCTAAACCAAAGTGACCAATAATCTGATCTGCATCAGATTTGTCTTTGTATTTCTCTACGAAATCAGTTGCGCCGGAAAAAGCAACCTGATTGATATATTCCTCAACTTCCTCTGCGGTCATTCCAAGACCGTTATCGATGAATTTCAGAGTCTTTTCTTCCGGATTTACGATTACCTGAATCTTGGCTTTGTAATCGGCAGGGAGAGTATATTCCCCGATCATATCCAGTTTCTTTAATTTGGTAATGGCATCACAGCCGTTGGAAATTAATTCACGATAGAAGATATCGTGGTCGGAATATAACCATTTTTTTATGATAGGAAACAGATTATCGCTATCAATTGATAAAGTACCATGTTTATTTGTCATTGTATATGCATCTCCTTTGTTTTAATTCGTAAGTATTCGATACAAAAAATGATATATCTGCCATTTGGAAAAGTCAATAGAAAATCAGCACTCTTTTTAGATGAGTGCTAACAAAAAACACTGGGAATGCCGAAAAACAGGGCATTTCTGTATTTCTTAAAAGTTTATAAACTGTGGACATCATGCCGAAAAAATGGTACCATAGTATGCGGTAAATTTTAGAAAAAGGAGTATTACGATATGTTAAAAGAAGGCATAAAAGGTACACAGGAAGTGGTTGTTTCTGAAGAAAATACAGCTAAGACAATGGGAAGCGGTGCATTGGATGTGTTTGCGACACCTGCCATGATCGCCCTGATGGAAAAGACTGCCTGGGAGAGCGTACAGCCTTATCTGGAAGAAGGAAGCGGAACCGTAGGAACTCTTATGAATGTAAAACATGTAGCGGCATCTCCGGTAGGAATGAAAATTACATGTGAGACAGAACTTGTAAAAGTAGACGGACGCGCCCTTACATTTACAGTGAAAGCTTTTGATGAAGCCGGACTGATCGGAGAGGGAGAGCATGAGCGCTTTGTAGTTTTTAATGATAAATTTCAGGCAAAGGCAGATGCAAAACTGCAGAAATAATGTTATACGATAAAGATATCCGGGAACCTCTTTTTGAATTTCTGGAAGAGACATATGGAAAAGTAAGATTTTTGGAAGAACAGGTAATGGGACAGTCACGTGCGGATATTGTGATGGTTGTTCCGGATGCTTTGTACGGAATCGAAATCAAAAGCGATGCAGATTCCTATGTGCGGCTGGAGCGGCAGATTCAGGATTATGATCTCTATTATGATTACAATTATGTTGTTGTGGGTACAAAACATGGAGCCAATATTGCAGAACATGTCCCGGAGCACTGGGGAATCATAACCGTGGAACAGACGGAGACGGGCATTGATTTTTACAGGATGCGTGAGCCAGAATTAAATACTGGCATGCAGTGGACGAACAAAATTGAAATTTTGTGGAGACCGGAACTGGCTCATATTCAGGCACTGAATGAGATGCCTGCCTACAAAGCCAAAAGTAAGCGCTTTGTGGCAGATAAGATTGTAGAAATGGTGCCGAAAGAGTGTCTGGCATTACAGCTTTCAGAGGAACTTTTCGAGCGTGATTACACGAAGATCTGGGAGACAATTCAGGCGTATCGTGCAGAGAACGGACAGAAGCCGAGAAGACGTCGCAGACGCAGAAAAATCAAGAAAAAATAAGTGTAAGACGGTAAAAATTATGGTATGATAAAAGAAAAGGATGAAGGTCTTTAAAGGGATGTTCGAAGGCAGGGAATTTACATATGAAGATAGCGGTTTTTGTGACAGGATGGAACAAAGAATATCTGCGCTATTTATATGGTGGACTGGTTAATGCGCAGAATAAATTTGGAGATGAAATTGACATATATACTTGTTATGCGAAGCTTGGTTCGGGAAACAGTGTCGATAAGTCAGAATTTTCATTTTTTAAGCTTGCAAATTTAAAAGAGTATGATGGCATTATATTTCCGAGCACTACAGTCAAAGAAGGCGACATTAAAAATAAAATGATCGAATGGATTCTGGACAGTGGAAGGCCTTGTGTGACTTTGGAAGAATTGATCCCATATATGTCTAGTGCCGCAATGAATCAGTGGAATGGTATGCAGGATATGGTAGACCATCTTTTTTCAGTACATGGAATTCGTACCTTTGGTTTTTTGGGTGGTTATACGGATACCTGTGAGGCAGATTTACGAAAAAATGCGACCGTGGATTATATAGAAAAACATGGACTTGTCATGATGCCACAGTGGATACGTGATGGGATTTATGAGTATAGTGACGGAATGGAGTATGCCACAGATCTGTTACTTGCTTATGAACAGCAGAAAGAAATTCCACAGGCGGTCGTTTGTGCAAATGATGTAATGGCAGCGGGAATTATTGATGGTTTGTCGGATACACCTTTACAGAATAAGATTGCAGTAACCGGATTTGATCATTATTATGATGGAGAACTCTTTTCACCAACGATTACTTCTATTCGGAGACCAAGGGAAGAAGTCGCTTTTGACGGAGTGAAGCTGTTACATGAGATGGTGGAAAAAAAATATGCAAATCCTATTCACAGGTATAGTCCGTACAAAATTATTATTGGGCGAACATGTGGATGCCAAAATGTTCATGAGGCGGAAGATAATGCTGCTTTTCGTAAAAAGATGTTCATGAAAATGTTTCAGGAACGACAGATTTGTGCGCAATTTGATTCTATGGAAGAATCAATTGTCGGTCAGGTTTCTTTAGATCAGCTTTTGGACAAGGTGGCTGATTTTCTCGAAAAAAATGGGGCACAAATGGTTCAGATTTTACTTTCGGGAGATTTACTTTCTCACAAGGAACACAGTTATCGAAGCTGTCAGCATCTTGTACTTGATCGGAAGAAAGAAGGGCAGGACAGTAGCCAGATTCGGGTATTTATGCCACTTCATTATCAGCAACATCAGATGGGTTACTGTAAGGTTGTTGGTATGGATAAGATATTTGAAAATGGTTTGCTAGAGGCTTTTTTCCGGACAACCTGCTATGCAATGGAAAACTATATTCAAAGACAGCAGTATGCTATTGTGAATCAAAAGTTGCAGAAAATGTATCGGATTGACCAATTGACGGGAATTTATAACCGTTTCGGAATGGAAGATCTTGGACAGGAGTTTTATCATAGTAACTGTTCGAAAAAGCGGAATACCATATTTATTTTCTGTGATATTAATCGGTTAAAATATATTAATGACACTTATGGACATCAGGCTGGTGATTGGGCGATTCAGACAACAGGCAGAGCTTTGGCAGCATTAGAGAGTGAACAAAGTATTGCATTCCGATATGGCGGAGATGAATTTGTATTTCTGACTGTGGAAGGCAGTGGTGTGGATGAAAAATTGATCCGAATGAAATTGGAAGAACTTTGTCACGACTCTCCAATGAAAGAAAAATTAGAAATCAGCATCGGTAAAATTGTGGCATCCTGGAGAGAACCAGAGGATATGGATACATATCTTGACCGTGCGGATGAGGCAATGTATCAGGAAAAGAAACAGTATTATGAGCAAAATCACATAGAAAGAAGACGCTAGAGTGACAGAGACTGATTATGTAAATATTTAATGTTAAAAAAAATCAACTAAATTGTTTAAATTTAATCATTGAATATATCAACAACTGTGATAAAATTCTATCATAGTTGTTGATATATTTTAATTTTAGAAAAGAGGAACATTATGAAGAATTTTGACAAGTATGAGAGACAGTATTTCCTTCCACCAGTATGTGAGTATGACTGGGTAAAGAAAGATTACATAGAGAAGGCACCTATCTGGTGTTCGGTAGATTTAAGAGATGGCAACCAGGCACTGATTGAGCCAATGAGCCTGGATGAGAAGCTGGAATTCTTCCAGATGCTTGTGGATATCGGATTTAAGGAAATCGAAGTTGGTTTTCCGGCAGCATCTGAGACAGAGTTCATTTTTATGCGTACATTGATTGAGCGTGATATGATTCCGGATGATGTGACTGTACAGGTACTGACACAGGCCAGAGAACATATCATTAAAAAGACATTTGAAGCAGTCAAAGGTGCACCACATGCAGTAATTCATCTGTACAACTCTACGTCTGTGGCTCAGAGAGAACAGGTGTTTAAGAAAGATAAGGAACAGATCAAGAAGCTTGCCGTAGATGGAGCAGAATTATTAAAGAAACTGGCATCTGAGACAGATGGAGATTTTTCTTTTGAGTATAGCCCGGAGAGTTTTCATGGTACAGAAGTAGAATATGCTGTTGAGGTTTGCAATGCGGTTCTTGATGTATGGCAGCCAAGTGAGAAGCAGAAGGCAATCATCAATATTCCTGCAACGGTTGAGACAGCTATGCCACATGTATTTGCAACACAGATTGAATATGTAAGTAAGAACCTGAAATACCGTGACAATGTAGTATTAAGCCTTCACCCGCATAACGACAGAGGCTGTGGTGTCAGCGATGCTGAGTTGGGACTTTTAGCAGGTGCTGACCGTATCGAGGGTACATTGTTCGGAAATGGTGAGCGTACCGGTAATGTAGATATTATTACACTTGCCATGAATATGTTCTCCTATGGTATCGATCCGAAGCTTGACTTTGCTAATATGCCAGAGATTCGTGAAAAGTATGAGCGTCTGACAAGAATGCAGGTAAATGATCGTGCACCGTATGCCGGAGATCTTGTATTCTCTGCATTTTCCGGGTCGCATCAGGATGCCATTGCAAAAGGCATGGCATGGAGAGAAGAAAAGCAGCTTAAGACATGGACTGTTCCATATCTTCCGATTGATCCAATGGATGTGGGAAGAACTTACGACAGCGATGTTATCCGTATCAACAGCCAGTCCGGAAAGGGAGGAATCAGTTATATTCTGAAACAGAACTTTTCTATTTCTATGCCTGTTGCAATGCGAGAGGAAGTTGGATATGCCGTAAAGCAGGTTTCTGATGAGGAGCATAAGGAACTTTCTCCACAGTGGGTATATGAGATTTTTGAGGAAAATTATGTGAACCGTATGCCTTACTTTACCGTTGGCGAATGTCATTTTAAACAGAATGATGGAATTATGGCTGAGGCAAGCATTAATTTTGGAGGAAAGACAACGGTTGTAGATGCAAATGGTAACGGTCGTCTGGATGCCGTCAGCAATACATTAAAGCAGTTCTTTGACATCAGCTATGAGTTGTCCACTTATGAGGAACATGCACTTTCTCATGGTTCTTCTTCAAAAGCCATCGCATATGTGGGAATTACCTGTGATGGTAAGAATTACTGGGGTGTTGGTATGGATGAAGATATCATCAAGGCATCTATCAGTGCGCTGGTTGTAGCAGTGAACAAATTGCCACAGATCCAGCAGAATGAAGAAGGACAGGATGAACGTCTGACTGCTATGCTGAATTATATTCAGAACAACTATCAGACTGTTACATTGGAGAGCGTTGCAGAACAGTTCCATTTATCTGAGCCATATGTATCCAAGTATATTAAGGATAAATCCGGAAAGACATTTGGAGAGCACGTGGCACATATTCGTATGAAACGTGCGAAGACCCTTCTGAAAAACGGAAATATGACAGTTGAGAATATTGCTTATGCTGTAGGATATCAGAATGTAGAACATTTTAACCGTACATTCAAAAAGAGTTTTGATATGACGCCAATTCAGTATCGTAACGAAAGTCGCGAGCAGAAATAATAGTATCAGGTTTTCTATGAAAAGAGGAAAATTATGAAAAGGAAGATGAGAGTGCTTGCATTATATCTGGTGGGCGTATTGGCAATTACAGGATTGTCAGCCGGCAAAGTGCAGGCTTCGCCGAAAGTTTATACTGGGAATAATCAAAACAATATATCATATTTGACGATTGACTATTCGGAAAGTTATAAATCAGGAAAAATCAAAGGCAAGTACACGTATACGATGCCAACACTGATTGGAACTTCAAAGGCTGTGAAAAAGATCAATAAGGCATTGAAAGCGGGATACACAGCGTCGCAGAAAGAGAAAGACAATCTCTGGGATTATGTCAAAACCGACAGCAAAGATGATGCTGCGAATCGGAAGATAGTATATGAACTGACATCTACGTGTAAGGTAAGATACAATCAAAAGGGTTATATATCTTTTTCCTATGATCATTACTGGTTCGCAGGTGGCGTATCCAATATCTGGACAGATGGTATGACGTTTGATTTGAAAACAGGAAAGAAGCTAGGTATTTCAGATGTCGTATCTGGAAGCAATACAAAAATTCGAAAAAAGATTCTTGCAAAATATGAAAAAAAGAATGGTGAACTTGGAACACTTGGGCAGGATGAAATTCTGAAAGATACCAAAATGAAAGATTTTCAATTCTACCTGAACAAAGACGGAAATGTCGTTGTATGTTTTGGACCTTATCAGCCGGGTGGCGGTAATGGAGAGAGCACGATTACACTAAAAAGCAATTTGAAGTAAAGAAAAGGAGCCGAAAGGCTCCTTTTTCGTGTAATTTAAATTGTTTCTGCGATATGTCTTGCTACATATACACCGGATGCTGACGCGTGGGACAGAGAATGTGTAACGCCACTTCCGTCGCCGATGATATAAAGACCCGGATACTTACTCTGTAAATGTTCGTCGATTTCTACTTCCATATTGTAGAATTTTACTTCAACGCCGTACAGGAGAGTATCGTCATTTGCTGTTCCCGGTGCAATCTTGTCTAAAGCGTAGATCATTTCGATAATTCCGTCGAGAATACGTTTTGGAAGAACAAGGCTTAAATCACCTGGTGTAGCTGCGAGGGTAGGGGTGACAAGGCCTTCTTCAATTCGCTTAGTGTTGCTTCGACGTCCGCGTACAAGATCTCCAAAACGCTGTACGATGACTCCGCCACCTAACATATTGGAAAGTCTTGCGATGCTTTCGCCGTATCCGTTACTGTCCTTGAATGGCTCAGAGAAGTGCTTTGCGACAAGAAGCGCAAAGTTGGTGTTCTCTGTGCGCAGATCCGCACTTTCATAACTATGTCCGTTAACAGTTACAATACCATTTGTATTTTCATTAACGACGATACCATATGGATTCATGCAGAAAGTTCGGACATTATCTTCGAATTTCTCTGTGCGGTAAACAATTTTGCTTTCATACAACTCATCTGTCAAATGAGAGAAGATGACTGCAGGCAATTCGACACGTACACCAATATCCACACGGTTGGATTTGGTCGGAATATTTAAATCATTGCAGACAGTTTCCATCCATTTACTTCCACTTCGTCCGACGGAGATGACACATTTCTTACAGTCGTAGCTGTTGTCTTTTGTGTCGACGCGGTAATCGCCATTATCTAATATTTCAATTTTTTCAATTGGAGTATCAAAGAAGAAATCCATATGATCCTTCATTTCATTGTAGAGATTCTCCAAAACAATATAATTGATGTCTGTTCCGAGATGACGAACAGAGGCATCTAACAGTTTTAATTTATTCTGCAGACACAGCTTTTTTAAGTTGGTTCCTGCGGTAGAGTACATTTTAGTCCCCTCGCCACCGTGAGACATATTGATCTTGTCAACATACTCCATGAGATCAATCGCCTGCTTGCGTCCGATATATTCATAAAGAGTACCACCAAAATCGTTGGTGATATTGTATTTTCCATCAGAAAAAGCGCCTGCACCACCAAAACCATTCATGATCGCACATGTTTTACATTTGATACAGTTTTTTACTTTATCCCCATCAATTGGACAATGACGCTTTTCGAGAGAATGACCTGCGTCAAATACTGCAATTTTTAAATCTTTATTTTTTTGCATCAGCTCATAGGCAGAAAAAATACCACCAGGACCTGCTCCAATGATTATCACATTGTACATTATATGATTACCTCCATGCATAGAAAAATTTTACTCACACTTATCAATAGTATAACATGAACTAATAAATATGAAAAGATATATTTCAAAATAAAATTCGGAGGTAAAATTCGGATGAAATTCGGATTATTCAAAAGGATTAACATGCACCATAACATGCTTTACTTTTGGAAATTTTTTTTCAATATGATCATGGACACGTTCGGCAATGGCATGTGTTTCTTTTAACGGACGATCACCATCTGCGGCGATTTCTACATCGACATAGATTTTGTTGCCAAACTCACGTGTGCGCAGATCGTCGATACGAAGAACACCTTCTTCTTCACAGATACAGTCTCTTAAAAGCTGCTCATCACTTTCGTCACAGGAATGGTCGACCATTTTATCAACCGCGTCATGGAAAATATCATAGGATGCTTTGACAATAAAGACACAGATGACAAGGCTGGCAATCGAATCGCAGATCGGAAATCCGAGACGTGCACCGGCAATACCGACTAAAGCGCCGACAGAGGAGAGTGCATCGGAACGATGGTGCCATGCATCTGCCATAAGTGCAGCGGAATCTATACGGGTCGCGTTAACTTTGGTGTACCAGAACATCGCTTCTTTTGTAGCGATGGAGATTACAGCTGCCACGAGAGCAAGGATACCAGGGACGGCCAGATCGGCATAATGTCCGCTTGCAATTGTTTTGACTGCGGATATACCTATGGAAATACCTGTGATGAAAAGGATGACAGCAAGGATGATTGCTGCAACACATTCCAGTCGCTCATGACCATATGGATGTTCTTTGTCGGATTCTTTGGATGAAACATGGATACCAATGATGACAACGATACTGCTGAAGACATCTGATGCGGAATGTACGGCATCACTGATCATGGCGCCGGAATTGGCAAGCAGTCCTGCAATCAACTTGAATGCAGAGAGCAAAAGATTGCCAATGATACTTACCGATGTGACACGGTTTGCTGTCTTTTGAAATTGATTACTCATATAAAATATCCCCCTTATAATAAATAAATGAAAAGCGTTTCAACTAAGAAACGCTTACGTACAAAATGGAATATATGTATCTTTTATAATATAGCAATTTATGGATGTTTGTGCAATAAAATCAGGCTTTGTTCTTAAAGAAATGCGAATGAGTTTTATATAAGAAAAATCAGTGTTTTATAAGAAAAATCAGTTGTAAAAAAGAGATGTTAGCGACAAATGATAATGATAAGTGATGTTTAATAAGAATAAGAAAAAACTAACAAAAATTGGAAAAAACGAAAAAAAGACATTGACATCTAATAATCGTTAGCTTATACTAACAAACGTGAGAAGTGAAAAACTTTATCAAGAAAGAAGGAGAGTATGATGCCACTTACAATGTCGCCGAAAGGCAAAGAAGTAACAATTCAACGAATCGGTGGAAAAGATGAAGTTCGCAGACATTTAGAGGAACTGGGCTTTGTAGCTGGTGGACTCGTGACTGTTGTTTCAGAAGCAGCCGGAAATATGATTGTAAATGTGAAAGGTGCCCGCGTAGCCATTGGTCGCGAACTGGCAAATCACATTTTCATATAATACTAATAAGAAAAGAGGAGTAAAAACATGACTTTAAAAGATGCTAAAATCGGTCAGACAGTCACCGTAACGAAGATTACGGGCGAAGGCGCTGTCAAGAGAAGAATCATGGACATGGGCATTACAAAGGGTGTAGAAGTTTACGTTCGTAAAGTCGCACCTCTTGGCGATCCGGTCGAAGTAACCGTAAGAGGCTATGAGCTTTCGTTAAGAAAAGCAGATTCACAAATGATCGAAGTACAGTAAGAAGATAGCAAATAGAAGGAGAAATCATATGGCAATTAAAATTGCACTCGCAGGTAACCCAAACTGCGGTAAGACAACGTTGTTTAATGCGTTGACCGGTGCAAACCAGTATGTTGGTAACTGGCCAGGCGTAACAGTCGAGAAAAAAGAAGGAAAATTAAAGGGACACAAGGATGTTGTAATCATGGATTTACCTGGTATCTATTCCTTATCTCCATACACATTGGAGGAAGTGGTAGCCAGAAATTACCTGATCGGTGAGCGTCCGGACGCAATCATCAATATCATTGATGGAACGAACATTGAGCGTAACCTTTATCTTACAACACAGATTATTGAGCTTGGTATCCCTGTTATTATGGCCGTCAACATGATGGATCTTGTTACAAAGAACGGTGACCAGATCAATATCAAAGCATTAGGTGATGCTTTAGGATGCGAAGTAGTTGAAATCTCTGCTTTGAAAGGAACTGGCGTAACAAAGGCTGCTGAGAAAGCAGTAGCTGCAGCACAGCAGAAGAAAGCAGTTAATCGTGTACATGCATTTTCGGTTGATGTAGAGAACTGTATCAGCACAGTAGAGGATAAGCTTGGAAGCACAGTTGCAGAAGAACAGAAGAGATTCTTCGCAATCAAATTGATCGAGCGTGATTCAAAAATTTCGGATCAGCTTTCAGCTGTTCCGGATGTATCAGCAGAAATCAATGCATTGGAAGAGAAGATGGATGATGATACAGAGAGTATTATCACAAACGAAAGATATACATACATCACTTCTATCATTGGAAAATGTGTAAAGAAAGCAACCGGAAAAGAAAAGCTTACAACTTCTGACAAGATCGATAAGATTGTAACAAACCGTTTTGCTGCATTACCAATTTTTGCATTGATTATGTTCGTTGTTTACTATGTTTCCGTAACAACCGTTGGAGCGTTCTTAACAGACTGGACAAATGATACTTTATTTGGTGAGTGGATTATCCCTGGTGCACAGTCATTCTTTGACAACATTGGATGTGCTGCATGGCTGAGCGGATTGATCGTTGATGGTATTATCTCCGGTGTCGGTGCTGTACTTGGTTTCGTACCACAGATGCTTGTATTATTCATCTTTCTTGCATTCCTTGAGGGATGTGGATACATGGCGCGTGTTGCCTTTATCATGGACCGTATTTTCCGTAAATTCGGTTTATCAGGAAAATCATTCATTCCTATGCTGATTGGTACAGGATGTGGTGTTCCTGGTGTTATGGCCAGCCGTACAATTGAAAACGAACGTGACCGTCGTATGACAATTATGACAACCACATTTATTCCTTGTGGAGCAAAGCTTCCAATTATCGCTTTGATCGCAGGTGCATTCTTTGATAACGCAGGATGGGTTTCATGGTCTGCATATTTTGTTGGTATCGCAGCAATCATCTGCTCTGGTATCATCTTAAAGAAAACAAAGATGTTCTCCGGAGAGCCAGCACCATTCGTTATGGAGCTTCCATCTTACCATCTTCCAACTGTAGGCAGCGTACTTCGCAGCATGTGGGAGCGTGGATGGTCTTTCATCAAGAAAGCCGGAACAATCATTTTGTTATCTACCATCGTAGTATGGTTCACAACTTACTTCGGAGTTGTAGACGGATCCTTCCGTATGCTCTCTGATGAAGAAATCGATTATAGTATCTTGGCAGCTATCGGTAAAGGCATTTCATGGATTTTCATTCCACTTGGATGGGGAGACTGGAAGTCTGCAGTGGCAGCTGTTACCGGATTAGTAGCAAAAGAGAACGTAGTAGGTACATTTGGTATCCTATTCCACTATGGAGAAGTCGGAGAGGCCGGAGAAGAAATCTGGACAAACCTTTCTGCAAACATGACTGCAATCGCAGCATACTCTTACTTAGTATTTAACCTCTTATGTGCACCTTGCTTCGCAGCAATGGGAGCAATCAAGCGTGAGATGAACAACGCAAAATGGTTCTGGTTTGCAATCGGATACCAGTGTGGTCTTGCATACCTTGTATCTTTATGTATCTTCCAGATCGGTGGATTATTCACAGGTGCGGCAACATTTGGATTCTGGACAATCGTAGCAATCGCTATCATTATCGGATTTATCTATATGCTTGTTCGTCCTTATAAGGAAAGTACAACATTAGAGGAAAATGTAAAAATCGCTACAAAATAAGATTCAAAGGAGGCAGTTATGTCAGCAGAACAGCAGGAACAAAAACAAATCATCATCGAGCGGCTGAAAGAGGACGGCTGCCGAATTACAAAGCAGCGTCTGATGCTTTTGGATATCATTCTTGAAGACGAGTGCTCAAGCTGTAAAGAGATTTATTACCGGGCATCCAAAAAGGACCCGTCAATCGGTGCAGCCACAGTATATCGTATGATCAATACGTTAGAAGATATCGGTGCAATCAGTCGGAAAAATATGTACAAAATCAGTGTATAATACGAAGGAGATCTGCATACAAAAAGTATGTGGGTCTTCTTTTTTATACTTTTTGAACTTGTTTATTGAGAATTCTTTTCAAACAACAGCCTTGACAAAATGTTCTGAATTAGTTATATTTAATATACGTTAGAGATAACTAACTCACATGTAAGGAGATGGATTATGTGCCAGGAAATTTTTCGCATGATGGGAACAATGAATCAGGACAGCGTTGAGTTTCAGCTTGCATTGCAGTGTGCCCCACTGATTACAGGAATCAAGATTTCAAATCTGCTCATGGTTGCAGCTGAAAACGAAGACCTGGTTATGGATCTTGTACAGGGATCCGGAATTACCTGTTTTTGTGTTATGCGGACAACAAAGAAAACCGCCTTCCTCTTATATCGTAAAGCCAAGCTGGAAGCTTACATATTTAAGCCGGAAGTACAGCAGTTGCTCAGAAAGCTTGGATACGAGGATTTTTCTTTGGAGAACGTATTACATAGTTTTCGCAAAAAATATCAGGCACATATGAACCAGGGAAAGCAGTTCCCTCATGAGATGGGGCTGCTCCTTGGATATCCGGTAGAAGATGTGGTCGGCTTTATGGAAAATAACGGTAAGAATTATCTGTATTCCGGATATTGGAAAGTATATGCGGATGTTCCAGCAAAGAAACACATTTTTACACGATATGACGAAGCAAGAGAAACACTGATTCGTCTGTTGGCAAATGATATTGGAATCCGGTTGATCTTTGAAATTTACCGGGATGAAAGTATAAAAGAAATAGCTGTTTAGGAGGAAAAGAAAATGAGTAAAGTATGTGTGGTTTATTGGTCACAGTCAGGAAATACGCAGGCAATGGCAGAGGCAGTCGGTAAGGGTGCAAGTGATGCAGGTGCAGATGTTTCTGTTGTATATGTTGGCGATGCTACATTAGATGCTTTAAAAGAGTGCAAGGCATTTGCTTTAGGATGCCCTGCTATGGGCGCTGAAGTCTTGGAAGAAGCTGAGATGGAGCCATTTGTTGCAGATGTAGAAGGCATCTGTTCAGGAAAGACAATTGGTCTGTTCGGCTCTTACGGATGGGGCGATGGCCAGTGGATGCGTGATTGGGAAGAGCGCATGAGTGGTGCTGGTGCAACAATCAGCGGTGGCGAAGGCGTTATCTGTCAGGAAGCACCGGATGCTGATGCATTAGCTGCATGTGAGGCGCTTGGCAAAGCTCTCGCAGCTGTATAAAATCGGGAAAATCGGTTAAAACCGTTTTCTATAAATATTATCTCCGCAAAGGAAACTTTGCTCCTAGTGTAAATCCGAGCCATCGCGAAAGCGGTGGCTCGCTCTCTTTTATATTCAAAAAAATCAGAAATAATTACTTGGAACCCTTATAAATATCTCCTTGCAGAACGAGAAAAATTAGAATATATTGTAGATAGTACCAAGTTTTCTATGAAAAACTTGGTATGTAGCGTCAGCCTATTTGCTGAAAGCAAATTTTGCATGGGCTGACGTTCAAGAGATAGATGGAACAGGTTATGAAACCTGAAAAAGATAGAAACAAGAGGAACAACGGTGATCACAATTTATTGTGCGCTTTATGCAGAAGCGCAATATCTGATACAATATTTCGAACTGAAAAAGGATGCTAAAGTAACGCATTTTCAAATGTTTTCCAATGAAAAAAAGGATATCCGGGTAGTAATTACCGGAGTCGGTAAAATCAATATGGTAGTAGCGATAGCAGAACTTTCGGCTTTGTATCCGCCAAAAGCGGAAGATATTATTGTGAATTATGGAAGTTGTGCGGTGAAGAATTGTGCGGTGGGAAGTATATTTATGTGTAACAAGATTGTAGAAGAGTTGACGGCACGTACATTTTATCCGGACATGTTATACCAGCATCCGTTTGCGGAAGCCTGCCTACATACGGTAGAAAGGGAAAAGCTGGAGAATTTGGCTGACGATTGTATTTATGACATGGAGGCGGCAGCTTTCTATCAAGGAGCAGCTTTTTATTATGGACCGCATCAGATGCTTTTTCTAAAGGTTGTCACAGATCATGGAGATATTCATGCTGAGGATCCGAAGGAATTTCAAAAACGCTTCTGCAACATTATGAATCAGGCAGGAGAAGAAATTGCCGCGTATTTGGATGAAAAATTACAGACGAATATTCAGGAGGAAGAGTGGAAGCTGGCTATGCAGGAGACGGCTTTTGAAGATCGTGTAAGACAGTTGGCAGAAGATCTGCATTGTTCAAAAACAATGGAAGCTACCGTGCGTCAGCTGATGCGATACTGGAAGCTTGCCGGTATAGATGTAAACACATTGCTTGCGCCGTTTTACGACAGTGAAAAACTACCATGTAAAGATAAAAGGGAAGGGAGCAGAATACTCAATGAATTACGCACAAAATGGTTATAACAGTGCTTTTTCCCATATATATGTGGAGGAACGTATTCTTTCACATCCCAGAACGCAGAAAATTCTGGCGCATTTTCCAAATGCACAAGTGATTTCCATTGGACATTATAAAGATGTGTTTTGCCGGAGAGGACAACAATATGTCCAGCAGCATCAGGCGCAGAATCTGATTCTTGCTAAGAAAGAAGATCATTTTATTTATGAGGGGGCGAAACCCTGTCAGGATTTTGGAAATGAGCATTTCTATTACTGTTCGACAATGATGAACTGCATGTTCGATTGCAGTTATTGTTATCTGAAAGGCATGTATCCGTCCGGGCATATGGTCATATTTGTCAATCTTGAAGATTATTTTGAAAAGCTCGAAGAGATGCTGGCAAAGAGTGAAATCTATTTGTGCGTGTCCTATGATGCGGATCTTCTGGCGATGGATTCCCTGACAGGATATGCGTCAGCATGGGCAGATTTTGCAAAAAAGCATGGAAATTTGAAAATAGAGATTCGAACAAAAAGTGCGCGTATGGAGATGTGGGAGCAGTGTGAACCAGCATCCAATGTTATTTACGCATTTACTGTAGCTCCAGAGGAAATTATTGCAGCCAGTGAGAAAAAGACACCGTCGGCAAAAGCACGTATTGCCTGTGCTGCTGAAGGAATCAAAAGAGGATTTGCTGTGCGGCTGTGTTTTGATCCGATGCTGTATCTGCCAAATTGGAAAGAATATTATGGAAATCTGTTGGAAGCATTTGATCAGGCATTTGTTGAAAAAGGTTGTCGCTTTTCGGATGTGATGGATGTGAGTGTTGGTGCATTCCGCATTTCACAGGATTACATGAAAAAAATAAGGCGTGTGGAGCCGGATTCCGTGATTGTGCAGTTCCCGTTTGTCAATGAAGGCGGCATATATCAGTATCCCAGGTTTCTGTTAGAACGGATGGAACAGTATATGGTGGAAGAGCTGGAAAAGCGTATTCCGCGTAATCGTATTTTTTTGGACAGGGAGTGAAAAAGATAATGCAACAGAAAAAGAGTGCAATTGTAACGGGAGCAAGTTCCGGCATTGGATTTTCCATTGCAAAAGAATTGTGTAATCTTGGATATGAGGTATATGGATTCGGCCGTAATTTTTCAAAAGCAGAGGTTGCTTCCTATATAGAAACACAACCCTTGTTCCATGCAAAGGTCTGTGACCTTTTAGAAACGCAGCGAATGTGCGATATGGCAAAAGGAATCGCAAAGAGTACGCAACTGCATATTTTAGTCAATGCGGCCGGTGTTGGATATTATGGACTGCATGAAGAATTGAACGTAAAACAGATTCAGACACTGGTGCGCACCAACCTGGAAGTGCCGATGATCCTGACGAATCGTCTGCTTCGCATGTTAAAACAAAACAGAGGACATATCATCAATGTTTCCTCCATCACAGCAAAACAGAATAATCCGCATGGCTGTGCATATGGTGCAGTAAAAGCAGGACTGACCAGCTTTGGCGCAAGCCTTTTTGAAGAGGCGCGAAAGTACGGGATTAAGGTAACGACAATACATCCAGATATGACAGATACGGATTTGTATCGGGATGCGGATTTCACCTGTGCAAAAGAAGCAGGATGCTATTTGGAAAGCGAGCAGATTGCACAGGCAGTGCGCTTTCTGTTAGAACAGCCCAAAGGAACTGTGATTCCGGAACTTACGATCCGGCCGCAGTATCATAGAATCGCACGGAAAGCAAAGAACGCTGATGCTTAGAAATAAAAAATATATGTAAAGAATTGTAGATAGAAAGTAAGTGGAAATAATGAAAGAGAAACAACAGGGAATTTTATTTATCATATTGGCAGGATTTTTCTTTGCCTCGATGAGCTTTTTTGTACGTTTGTCGGGTGATTTGCCTACCATGGAGAAAGCATTCTTTCGAAATGCAGTGGCTGTTCTTGTGGCTGCATTTATGCTTGCACGTACAAAAGAAGGATTTCATGTACAGAAAGGCAGCTGGCCGGATTTGCTTATGCGAAGCTTTTGTGGCACGGTGGGATTAATCTGCAACTTTTATGCCGTCGATCACATGAATATTGCAGATGCAAATATTTTAAATAAGCTGTCACCATTTTTTGCAATACTGATGTCTTATTTTATCTTAAAGGAGAAAGCAAACAAAGTAGAATGGGCATGTGTTGCAGTGGCATTTATCGGTGCTGTGTTTGTTGTAAAACCGGCATTTAATATGCAGTTTGTCAATGCAATGATCGGAGTAATTGGCGGTCTTGGAGCTGGCATTGCTTATACATTTGTGCGTAAACTTGGCAAAAAGGGAGAACGTGGACCGATTATCGTCATGGTGTTTTCGACATTTTCCTGCCTGTGTACAGTTCCGTTTCTGATCTCAGAATTTCAGCCGATGAAAGCGGTGCAGCTTCTTTGTCTGCTGATGGCGGGAGTCAGTGCTGCCGGAGGGCAGATCTTTATAACCAAGGCATATACAAAAGCACCGGCAAAGGAAATTTCAGTATTTGATTATACCCAGGTGCTGTTTGCTGCATTGCTGGGATTTGTGTTCTTCGGGCAGATTCCGGATTGGATGAGTCTGGTGGGATATCTGATCATTATTGGAAGTGCAATCTTCAAATGGAATTACTTACGTAAAGAATAAAAAGATGAGGTGCGTATAGTCTTACGTTAAAAGGACTGCCGTTTTCCGGCAGTCCTTTTAATGTACACTTTATTTGTTTATCTCTTTCTTGAGATTCTTCTGTGCAGTAGAGAGCATCAGTTTAATTCGATTCAGCTGATTTACCTCAGATGCACCCGGATCATAATCAATCGCTACAATATTAGCACCCGGATATTCATGACGAATTTCCTTGATCACACCCTTACCTACAATATGGTTTGGCAGACACGCAAATGGCTGTGCGCAGACGATGTTTGTAGCACCCTGATGGATCAGCTCTAACATCTCGCCGGTCAGGAACCAGCCTTCACCAGTCTGGTTACCGATGGATACAATGTGTTCTGCATCCTTTGCGAGATCCTGAATGTAAGCAGTAGGCTCAAAATGTTTACTCTTTGCAAGTTCATCTCTGGCGGCCTTACGAATCCACTCAAAGAAACGGATCAGCATATTGTTGATGCGCTTAGACTTCTGTGTGGCACCTAAATAATCTGCCTTAAAGTTCTGGTTATAACAGCAGTAGAGCAGGAAGTCTGTCAAATCTGGTACGACAGCTTCCGCACCTTCGGATTCGAGCAGGTCAACAATATAATTGTTGGCTGCAGGAAGAAATTTGACAAGAATCTCACCAACGACACCGACACGAGGTTTCTTCTCGTCAGTCATCGGAAGATTGTCAAAGTCGCGGATGATCTCACGGCACATCTTCTTGAATTTGCGGTGAGAAAGAATTTTGGTGTTTCCAACAAATTCCATAACACGTTTCTTCCATTTTTCATGCAATGCGTTTGCAGAACCCGGAACTGCCTCATATGGACGAACGCGATAGAGACAGCGCATGAAGATATCACCGAACTCAAGCGCATACAGACCATGCTGAATGAGACTAGGTGTAATCTTGAAACCAGGGTTTTTCTCCAGTCCGACCATGTTGATGGAGATAACCGGAACATCCGGATAACCGGCTTTGATCAACGCACGGCGGATGAAGCCGATGTAGTTGGTTGCACGGCATCCACCACCAGTCTGGGAAATCAGGATAGCTGTCTTTGTCATATCATATTTGCCTGACATTACAGCACTCATGATCTGACCAATGACAATAAGGGATGGATAGCATGCGTCATTGTTTACGTATTTTAATCCTACATCTACACATTCTCTTGCAGGAATATCCGGAATGACCAGATTGTATCCAGCAGCATGGAATGCAGGAAGGAGCAGATCAAAATGAATTGGTGACATCTGCGGACAAATGATGGAGTAGTTGTTTTTACGCATTTCCTCTGTAAAAATAACACGCTCGTAATTTGCCGGATGGATTTCACGCTTCTCGTGTTTTTTCTCTTTTACGCGAATTGCAGACAGAAGAGAACGGATACGGATACGCGCTGCTCCAAGGTTGTTTACTTCATCGATTTTCAGGCAGGTGTAAATCTTGCCGGAACCTGTCAGAATGTCATTGACGCAGTCGGTTGTTACGGCATCGAGACCGCATCCGAAGGAATTTAGCTGGATGAGATCCAAATCATCTCTTGTCTTTACATAGTTTGCTGCAGAGTAAAGACGGCTGTGATACATCCACTGATCCATAACGATGAGCGGACGCTCGAGATTGCCAAGGTGGGAGATAGAATCTTCTGTCAGTACACAGATACCGTAGGAGTTGATCAGTTCCGGAATACCATGGTTGATCTCAGGGTCCACATGATATGGGCGTCCTGCCAGAACAATACCGCGACGACCGGTTTCTTCCATATATTTTAATACTTCTTCACCCTTTTTCTGCATCTCAAGGCGTGTAACTTCTAATTCTTTCCAGCCTTCGGAGACCGCATCGCGGACTTCGGATTCGGAAATATGGAACTCTTTCTTGAAGCAGGCAACCAGCTGCTGGGAGAGAATTTCTTCGTTGGTAAAAGCCATAAACGGATTTAAGAACCGCATCTGACCACTTGTGATTTCATCCACGTTATTCTTGATATTCTCAGAATAAGAAGTAACAATCGGACAGTTGTAGTGGTTGTTTGCATCCGGAAATTCATTTCTTTCGTATGGAATAGCCGGATAGAAGATAAAGTCCACGTTCTGGTGAAGGAGCCATGCAATGTGTCCATGTGCAAGTTTGGCAGGGTAACATTCAGACTCGCTAGGGATACTGTCGATACCGAGCTCGTAAATCTTTCGCGTAGACTGCGGAGACAGTACAACGGAAAAGCCGAGCTTTTTGAAGAACGTAGCCCAGAACGGATAATTCTCGTACATGTTCAGAACACGTGGAATACCAACCGTTCCGCGGGTCGCTTCCTCTGCGGAAAGCGGTTTGTAGTCAAACAGTCTCTTGTTTTTATATTCAAATAGGTTTGGAATATTTTCTTTATTCTTTTCTTTTCCAAGTCCGCGTTCACAACGGTTTCCGGTGATATACTGACGGTTGTCAGAGAACTTGTTGATCGTCAGCAGGCAGTGGTTGGTACATCCCTGGCAGCGCGCAAGCTTTGTTGTGTAGGAAAGCTCGTTGATCTGCTCGATGGTAAGCATACTTGTCTGGTAGCCTTCTTCGTGACGTTCTCTTGCGATGAGCGCGGCTCCGAAAGCACCCATGATTCCGGCGATATCCGGACGGGTTGCGTGGACACCTGCGATTTTCTCAAAGCTTCGGAGTACAGCGTCATTGTAGAATGTTCCACCCTGTACAACAATATTTTCGCCTAAATCTCTGGCATCGGATAATTTGATAACCTTGAATAAAGCGTTTTTGATAACCGAATATGCAAGTCCGGCAGAAATATCAGCGACAGAGGCACCTTCTTTCTGAGCCTGCTTAACTTTGGAATTCATAAATACGGTACATCTTGTTCCAAGATCGATTGGATTCTTCGCAAAAAGTGCTTCTTTGGCGAAATCCTGTACTGAGAAATTCAATGATTTTGCAAAAGTCTCGATGAAGGAACCACATCCGGAAGAACATGCCTCGTTCAACTGTACGGAATCAACAGTCTGATTCTTGATCTTGATACATTTCATATCCTGACCACCGATATCTAAGATACAGTCAACTTTCGGATCGAAGAAAGCAGCTGCGTAATAATGGGCAACTGTCTCAACCTCGCCGTCGTCCAGCATCAGCGCAGCTTTCAAAAGTGCCTCGCCGTATCCGGTAGAGCAGGAATGAACAATATGTGCTTTTTCCGGCAGTTTTTCATAGATTTCCTGAATGGAATGGATTGCTGTAGCCAGAGGGCTTCCGTTGTTGTTGCTGTAGAAAGAATACAGCAGGTCACCATTCTCACTTACCAATGCAATCTTTGTTGTGGTAGAACCGGCATCAATTCCCAGATAACAGTTTCCTTCGTAAGATGCAAGGTCTGCGGTCTGTACATGATTGTTTCCATGACGTCTGGTAAATGCGTCATAGTCTGCCTGATCGGCAAAAAGCGGATCCAGGCGGGCTACTTCGAATTCCATCTTGATACCGGAAGAAAGCTTCTTTAATAAAGTGGAAAGCGTGGTAACAGAGTCTTCTTTATAATTAAGTGCCGAACCAATTGCTGCAAACAGATGGGAATTGTCCGGTGTGATCGCATGTTCATCGTCCAGATTAAGTGTGCGGATAAAAGCAGCCTTTAATTCAGAAAGAAAGTGCAGTGGTCCGCCAAGGAATGCCACATGTCCACGAATTGGTTTACCGCAGGCAAGTCCACTGATCGTCTGATTTACAACTGCCTGAAAAATGGAGGCAGACAGGTCTTCACGTGTTGCACCTTCATTGATCAGCGGTTGAATATCGGTTTTGGCAAATACGCCGCAACGGGCTGCAATCGGATAGATTGCTTTGTAGTTCTTGGCATATTCATTGAGTCCGGAAGCATCCGTCTGAATAAGAGAAGCCATCTGGTCAATGAAAGAACCGGTACCACCGGCACAGATACCATTCATACGCTGCTCAACATTACCGCCTTCAAAATATATAATTTTGGCATCTTCACCACCGAGCTCAATCGCCACATCTGTCTGCGGGGCATAGTGCTGAAGTGCTGTAGAAACAGAGATTACCTCCTGTACAAACGGAACCTCAAGATGCTTGGCGAGGGTGAGACCGCCGGAACCGGTGATCATTGGAGCTACTGAAAGCTCACCAAGCTGATCAAATGCCTTCTGGATCAGAGAAGTCAGTGTTTCCTGAATATTGGCAAAATGACGTTCGTAATCAGAAAAAAGGAGATTGTCCTGCTCATCTAACACAGCCACTTTTACTGTGGTAGATCCGATGTCAATTCCAAGTTTATGTAAGGATTTATTTTCCATAAAAAGTAACCTCCGCCTTAGTGTCTATTATAAATAGGTAAGTAATCATACCGCTCATAAGCATACAACATTATACGACAAGGGCGAATAAAATACAATGAGCGAAAAAATAAACATTTTATAAAATAAGAAACGATTTTCGTGAAAAATAAACATTCTGTTAAGAATGAGCACCTTCATTGACAAGCAAGTCTGCAAAAAAGTATAATACAAGAAGTTAAATGCAAGAAACGAGAGTTAGGAGAAAAATATGAATTGGATAGACAAAATGGAAAAGAAGTGGGGAAGATACGCAATCGTTAATCTCTCCCGGTATTTGGTATTTGCACAGATCATTGGACTGGTGATGGCGATGGCCGTTCCACAGGTCCTTTCGTATATGACATTCTCCGGATATGATATTTTACATGGTCAGATTTGGAGACTGATCAGCTGGATTTTTATCCCGACAGCATCATTGGATATTTTCGGACTGCTGTTTTTGTTCTGTGTGTTTATGTGGGGCAGTCAGTTGGAAAGCCTGATCGGAACATTTCGTATGAATCTGTTCGTGTGGGGCGGTGTTCTCTGGTGTGATATCGCGGGAATGATTGCATATGTTCTCTTACGACTGATATTTAAGGTTGATGTCAGCCCGAATCTTACACCGTACTATATTCTCATGTCCATGCTGCTTGCAATTGCCATCTGTCTGCCGGATGCGGAGGTTCGCCTGTATTTTGTACTTCCGATTAAAATGAAGTGGATGCTTGTATTCGAGCTGGTTTATGTGGGATATGCTGTTGTGATGTGTTACGTGAATGGTTTTCAGGCATATGGTTCAAATGGTGCAGGTGGACAACTACTGGCATTTATCGTTGGAACGCTGCAAAGCCTGCCAATCCTTGTTCCGGTGTTGCATATGTTCTGGTTTTTCCATGCAATCAAGATGCGTCTTTCCAGAAAGCAGAGAAAACGGCAGAAGCAGTTTCAGTCGCAGATGTCTGCGCCACGTCCTGGTTCCGGAATTTCCATGCACAAATGTGCAATCTGCGGACGTACAGAAATTACAAATCCGGAGCTGGAATTCCGCTATTGCAGCAAATGCGTCGGCAATCGGGAATACTGTCAGGATCATCTGTTTACGCATCAGCATGTGCGATAACGACTATAAGATTTTTTGAAAAATAATATTAGGTATCCTAATGATTTTTAAAATTTGTGTCAAATTCTGTTTGGTTTTGAAAAAAATGCGTTGACTGAAAAAATTTAGTATGCTACTTTGGTAGGGTGAAAAAGAAAAAGGTCGACCGACAGGAGGAAAACATTATGAAAAAGAAGATCTTGAGTTTGTTATTGGTTGCAGGTCTTTCTGTATCCCTGTTTGCAGGATGCGGTTCAGGTGCTGCAGATGCAGATAAGGCAACAGCAGAAGGTGGAAAAGAAGCTGCTTCCGATTTGAAAATCGGAGCAATCTTAATCGGTGATGAGACAGAGACATATTCAAAGGCTCACATCGATGGTATCAAGGAAGCTGCAAAGGAATTAGGTATTCCGGAAAATAACATTGAGTGGAAGGAACGTATTGACGAGTCTGAAGACTGCTACGACGCAGCCAAAGCACTGGTTGCTGATGGATGTACACTTGTTATTTCCAACAGTTATGGACATCAGGATTACATTGCAGAAGCGGCAGAAGAGTTTACAGATGTCAATTTCGTATCAATGACTGGTGACTACGCAGCAATCTCAGGATTGGACAATTATTATAATGCATTTACAAATGTATACGAGTCCCGCTATGTATCAGGTGTCGTTGCAGGTATGAAGATTGCAGAACTTGATAAGAATGGTGAGATTCCAAAAGACGGATATGACGAAGATGGAAATGTCAAGGTCGGATATGTAGGCGCTTACCCATACGCAGAGGTAGTTTCCGGATATACCGCATTTTTCCTTGGTATCGAGTCTGTATTTCCAAATGTTGTCATGGACGTACAGTATACAAATTCATGGTTTGATATCGACGGTGAGGCAGCTGCGGCAGATATGCTGATCAAGCGTGGATGTGTGATCATCGGACAGCACGCAGATTCTACCGGAGCTCCGGATACGGTTGAGAAAGCATGGCAGAACGGACAGGTTGTTTATTCTGATATAACATGAGCATGCTTGATGTTGCACCGGATGCAGCACTTACCAGTGCTACCAACGTATGGTCTGCATACTACAAGGAGCTTTTTAGCGATGTATTAAACGGAAAAGAAATTCCGCAGGATTGGTCAAAAGGATTCAATGATGATGCAGTTGCAATCACAGATCTTGGACCAAACGTTGCAGAAGGCACTGCAGACAAGGTCGCAGAAGTTGAAGCAGCACTTAAGGATGGTTCTTTACACGTATTTGATACATCCAAGTTTACCGTAAATGGAAAACAGATCACAGAAGATGATGCAAAGGTTGATCTTTCTTATGTAGATTACTCAACAAATACCGTTGTTTACAAGGGAGATACAAAGACTGCACTTGTTACAGATGATGATGATGGAAATTCTTATTTTGAAGAGTCTGTACTTCGTGCTGCACCATATTTTACATTGAGAATTGATGGTATTACAGAACTGAACGCAAACTAAAAACGTACCATAAGGTAATAGAAAGAAGGGAGCATGTGGTATCTGCCATATGCTCCCATAATGTGTTTCTAGAAAGGAATTTATAAATGGGTGAAGTAGAACAAAAGCTGGCAATTGACATGCGAAATATTACCAAGACTTTTGGAACAGCTGTGGCGAACAACAAGGTGAACCTACAGGTGAAATACGGAGAGGTATTATCGCTGTTAGGTGAGAACGGAAGTGGAAAAACAACCTTGATGAACATGTTGTCCGGTATTTATTTTCCAGATGCAGGACAGATCTTTATCAAAGGACAGGAAGTAACCATCCGTTCGCCACATGATGCACTGGAACTGGGAATTGGTATGGTGCATCAGCATTTTAAGCTGGTGGATGTTTTTTCTGCAACTGAGAACGTAATACTTGGATTAAAAGAAAAGGAGTCCCGCAGACAGGTAGAGGAGAAAATACAGAAAATCTGTGATAAATACGGATTTGAAGTGGATACTAAGAAAAAAGTGTATGACATGTCTGTGGCAGAAAAGCAGACACTGGAGATTGTAAAAGTACTGTATCGTGGTGCAGATATTCTGATTCTGGATGAGCCGACAGCGGTACTGACACCGCAGGAGACAAAACGACTCTTTAAGGTGATGCAAAACATGAAAGCTGACGGAAAGGCAATCATTATCATCACACATAAGCTGAACGAAGTGCTCAGCGTTTCTGACTGTGTGACCATTTTAAGAAAAGGTGAGTATGTCGGAACCGTTCCAACTTCGGAAGCAACTGAGAGTTCTCTGACCGAGATGATGGTTGGAAAGAAAGTGGAACTGAACATTGACCGTCCAGTTGTAGAGCAGAAAGAAATACGTCTGAAAGTGGAACATGTTTCGGTTGATAATGAATATGGTGTTTCCGTACTTGATGATGTCAATTTTGAAGTATACAGTGGAGAAATCCTCGGCATTGCCGGCATTTCCGGATGCGGTCAGAAGGAGCTTCTTGAGGCAATCGCCGGACTGCAGGTGACAAAAGAGGGTGGCAGCATCCAGTATACAGCTCCGGGAAAAGAAGCAGAGGAGCTGTTGGACAAGACACCAAAGCAGATTCGTGAGTATGGTGTTGCTTTGTCCTTCGTTCCGGAAGATCGTCTGGGAATGGGACTTGTCGGTTCTATGGGAATGACAGAAAACATGCTGCTTCGAAGCTACACCGATGGACAATCACCATTCCTTTCTATGAAAAAACCAAGAAAACTGGCATACAAGATCAAGGACAGTCTGGATGTCGTGACAACTGGAGTGAATACACCTGTGCGCAAACTTTCCGGTGGAAATGTACAGAAAATTCTGGTGGGACGTGAGATTGCCAATTCGCCAAACGTTCTGATGACAGCATACGCAGTCCGTGGACTGGATATCAATACTTCATATACAATCTACCGCCTTTTGAATGAGCAGAAGAAAAAAGGTGTGGCAGTCATTTATGTAGGGGAAGATTTGGATGTGCTGCTTGCATTGTCCGATCGGATTCTGGTGCTTTGTGAGGGAAAAGTAAATGGAATTTTAGATGCCCGCACAACAACAAAAGAAGAGGTTGGTCTGTTGATGACAAACTTAAAGGAACAGGGAGGTGCAGATCATGAATAGAGAGCCGTTGATTCGCGTGACAAAAAGGGACGGAATGCCTCTGTACAAAAATATACTGATTCGTGCATGTTCTATTGTGATGGCAATGCTTCTGGTTGTGTTTTTTGTGCATCTGACAGCAAAAATCTCCGCAGGAGAGACCCTTTCCTATATGTGGGAAGGCGTATTTGGAAATTCGATTTATATGAGAGATACCGTGTTCTATGCAGCAAAACTTCTGTGCATCGCAGTTGCGTTGGCACCGGCGTTTAAAATGCGTTTCTGGAACTGTGGTGCCGAGGGTCAGGTACTTGCCGGAGGTCTGGCGACCGCAATCGTTATGGTATATTGCGGAAATGTACCAGCGCCACTTTTGTATCTTATTATGGTGATTTCTGCGATTGCACTTGCCGCGGTATGGGCAATCCTGCCGGCGATATTTAAAGCAAAAATGGGTGTAAACGAAACACTGTTTACTCTGATGATGAACTATGTTGCAATCCAGCTGGTTGACTTTTTCTATAATAAATGGAAAGGCGCAGCTTCATCTCTTGGAAAGCTCAACAAAGGAACCAGAGCCGGATATCTTCCTACCCTATTTGGAAGTGATAATTCCTGGCTTGTGATCGCGGTTGTTATTTTTACGATTGGCATTTATTTTTATTTGTCCAAGACAAAACATGGATATGAAATTTCGGTTGTCGGCGAATCCGAGCGGACTGCGGAATATGCGGGGATCAGTGTGAAGACGGTTATTATCCGGACGATGGCTCTTTCAGGAATTATCTGTGGTATTTGCGGAATGATGACCGTTGCGGGACATGATCATTCTATTTCTTCATCTAACACAGCCGGAGGATACGGATTTACAGCAATTATCGTAGCATGGCTTGCAAAATTTAACACAGGACTTATGGTAGTCATTTCAGTGTTTGTTATTTTCCTTGAAAGAGGAACTTCCCATGTAGCAGACAAATGCAGCGGATTCGATGCGAGTGCTTCGAAAATTGTTATCGGACTGGTTCTCTTCTTTGTCATTGGCAGTGAGTTCTTTGTTAATTACAAACTAAATTTCCGTGGAAAACATGATAAGGAGGTAGCATAGTATGGCAACGTTAATTGGATGGATTGTTCGTGCGGTCGTATTTGGAACGATCGTAATGTACGGAGCTATGGGTGAAATCCTTACAGAAAAAGCCGGTCACCTGAATCTTGGTACACCGGGTATCATGTGTATCGGTGGGGCATTTGGTTTTGCCGGGGCATATGCATATGAGAACGCGGTTGCAGATCCGAACGCATTTTTATGTGCAATCATTGCAGTGGGAGTTGCATTTATCGCAGGTGCCATTGCCGGCGCAGTTTATACCTTTCTTACCGCAACACTTCTGGTAAATCAGAATGTCGTTGGTCTGACATTGACAATTTTTGGCGTCGGTGTGGGAAAATTCTTCGGAACCTATGTGATCCCGGAAGGCGCAGTGACAACAAAAGCTTTGTTCGCCAACAAAGTATTTATTGCAAAAGTTCCGGTGCTTCATAAATTAGGTGTGATCGGAGATCTGTTTTTCTCTTATGGATTTATGGTATATGTGGCAATTATAGTGGCAATCATATTGCATCTGTTCCTGACAAGAAGCAGAGCGGGACTGAATCTGCGTGCTGTGGGCGAGAATCCGGCCACGGCAGATGCAGCGGGAATCAACGTGACAAAATACAAATACATCGCGATCATCGTTGGTTCCGGTATCACCGGACTTGGCGGCGTATTGTATGTGCTGGATTATGGTAACGGAACCTGGGCGACGGCTTCGGGTGATGCCATTGAAGCACTGGCATGGCTGTCAGTTGCACTCGTTATATTTGTCCGCTGGAATACAATCAGAGCAATTTGGGGATCCTATCTGTTTGGATTGTGTTACTGGGCATACAATTATGTACCGACCCTGATTGGAATAAAAATTAATACGGAACTTGCACAGATGCTTCCGTATATCGTAACGATTATAATTCTCATTGTGGGATGTACGCGGATGAAACAGGAAAATCGCGGACCGGCATATCTGGGACGGAGCTATTTCCGTGAGGACCGGTAAGGTGAAAAGCATATATGACGCATACATATGATATGTATGCGTCTATTGACAAAAAAAGTATATATCCCTATAATCAAAGAACAATAGGAATACGGCTGGAGGAGTACGAATATGGAAAATGAAACAGTTTCCAAGAATTTTATTGAACAGATCATAGAGAAAGATCTGGCAGAGGGACATTGTGAGACAATCGCAACAAGATTCCCTCCGGAACCGAATGGATATCTTCACATCGGACATGCAAAGTCAATTCTTCTGAATTATGGACTTGCCAAAAAATATGGTGGCAAATTCAATCTTCGTTTCGATGATACAAACCCTACAAAAGAAAAACTTGAATTTGTAGAATCTATCAAAGCAGATGTTAAATGGTTGGGCGCAGATTGGGAGGACAGACTCTTTTTTGCATCCAATTATTTTGACCAGATGTATGAAGCAGCGATCAAATTAATTAAAAAAGGCAAAGCATATGTGTCGGATCTGAATGCAGATGAAATCCGTGAATACCGCGGAACATTAAAAGAACCTGGAAAAGAAGATCCATATGCAAGCAGAAGCGTAGAAGAGAACCTGAAACTTTTTGGAGAGATGAAAGAAGGCAAATGTGAGGACGGAAGCCGTGTGCTTCGTGCGCGCATTGATATGTCATCTTCCAATATTAATATGCGCGATCCAATCCTGTATCGTGTGGCTCATATGACACATCACAATACCGGTGACAAATGGTGCATTTATCCAATGTATGATTTTGCACACCCAATCGAGGATGCAATCGAAGGAATTACTCATTCCATCTGCACGCTTGAGTTTGAGGATCACAGACCGCTTTATGACTGGGTTGTTACCGAGCTTGGGTATAAGACAAGTGCGGATGATACACCAAAACAGATCGAGTTTGCAAAATTATATCTGACCAATGTTGTAACAGGAAAGCGTTATATTAAGAAGCTTGTAGAAGAAAACATAGTTGACGGATGGGATGATCCGCGTCTCGTTTCTATTGCAGCACTTCGCCGCAGAGGTTATACACCGGAATCTATCCAGAATTTTGTAGAATTATGTGGAATTTCCAAGGCAAACAGCTCTGTGGATTATGCAATGTTAGAGTACTGTATTCGTGAGGATTTGAAGATGAAACGTCCTCGTATGATGGCAGTGCTTGATCCAGTAAAAGTTGTTATTGACAACTATCCGGAAGGACAGGTAGAGCAGCTTCCGGTAGATAACAACCTAGAGAATCCGGAGCTTGGACAGAGAACTGTTCCGTTTACAAGAGAGCTTTACATCGAAAGAGATGACTTCATGGAGGAGCCGCCTAAGAAATATTTCCGTATGTTCCCAGGCAATGAAGTGCGCTTGATGAACGCATATTTCGTGAAATGTGAAGGCTATGAAAAGGATGAGAACGGCAATGTGACAGTAATCCATTGTACTTACGATCCGGCATCTAAGGGTGGAAACAGCCCGGATGGACGTAAAGTCAAAGGAACGATTCACTGGGTTTCCGCAGAGTATGGACAGAAAGCAACCATTCGCCTGTATGAGAACATCGTAAATGAAGAACTTGGTGTATACAATGAGGACGGCAGTCTGAACCTGAATCCAAATTCTCTTACAATACTTACAGACAGTATTGTTGAGCCTGCCCTGATGGAAGCAAAGCCATATGAGAGCTTCCAGTTTGTACGTCAGGGATTCTTCTGCGCAGACTATAAAGACTCCAAACCGGGACAGCCGGTATTCAACCGTATCGTCTCCTTGAAGAGCTCTTTCAAACTGCCAAAAAATCCGGCATAAAATAAATTGCGAAGAATAGATGGGGGAAATATGAATATGACAGCGGAGAAGGAAGCGGAGTATCTGTTTGATAAGAATGTGGAGTGTCCGGTTTGCGACAGTACATTTCGCACCAGAGTGGTGAAGACAGGTCGTGTGCGTCGTTTGGAATCGGATTTTGATTTGAGACCCCGTCATCCGGATGTGGACACTATTAAATATGATGTGGTGTCTTGTCCATATTGTGGTTATACGGCACTTAACCGATTCTTTACCGATTTGACGAGAGGTCAGAAAATGTTGATCAGGGAAGGTGTCTGCAGTAAGTTCCATCCTGCTGAAAACGGTGATGAGGAGAAAAAGATTACACCGTACTCCTATGATAAAGCAATTGATCGGTATAAACTTGCTTTTTACAATGCGCTTGTAAAGAAGGGGCGTGCAAGTGAGAAAGCATATACCTGTTTGAAAATTTCATGGCTGTATCGTGGGCAAATTGAACAGTTGGAAGCAGAGCAGCGTGCAGATTTGGCGGAAAAAATTCAGACATGCAGACAGCAGGAAAACGCGTACTATAAACAGGCGTACGAAGGGTTTATTGATGCTATTGCATCCGAAAATTTTCCGATTTGCGGCATGGATGAGCATACCGTGAATTATCTTGTTGCAAGCATGGCATATAAACTCGGACATATGGATGTGGCATCGAAACTTGTGTCGGCAATTCTTGTTTCGCGTACAGCGGGCAGAACGGTAAAGGATCGTGCGTATGATTTGAAAGAGCAGATTATTGAAAAACTGCATGAATAATAGCTTAGCGGAGGAAGTATGGCAGGAAAATATTATGCTGTCCGATGCGGCAGAAAACCCGGTATTTATTACTCATGGGACATTTGCAAGAAAGTGGTAGATGGATACCCTGGAGCAAAATACAAGAGTTTTAAGACAAAAGAAGAGGCTCTTGCATTTGTTGGGGACGCAATGATAACAGAAAATAACTCCGGCAAAGAGACAAAGCAGGCGTTTTCAAAGGAGCCGGAGCATTATGCTTTCGTGGATGGTTCCTTTAATACAGCAACTTCTGTATACGGATATGGTGGTTTCCTTGTTACAAATGGGCAGCGCCATGTGGTACAGGGATCTGGGACTGACCCGGAGATGGCTGCCATGCGCAATGTTGCAGGAGAAGTTTTAGGAAGTATGGCGGCAATGAAATTAGCACTTGAACTTGGACTCACGGAACTTACCATATATTATGATTATATGGGGATTGAAATGTGGGCGACCGGTCAGTGGAAACGCAATAAACAGGGAACTATTGCGTATTACGATTATGTGCAGTCTATACGCAGCCGGTTGAAACTTACCTTTGTCAAGGTAAAGGGACATTCCGGCGTAGAAGGCAATGAAGAAGCAGACCGGATTGCGAAGCATGCGGTCGGAATTGAATAGAACAGAGGTGATAAAGTGAGCGTATTTAACGTAGAATTGAAAAAAGTGGTAGATGACAGTTATGATATTGAGATTGGATACAATCTCAAAGATCAGTTGGTAGATGATCTGGAGACTGGATTGCTTGGTTCCACCAAGAAGCTTGCAGTTATCACAGATAGCAATGTGCGTGATCTGTATGCAAAGCCAATTTGTGAAAAACTGATCCATGCAGGTTATAAGGTTGATCTGTTTGTTTTTCCTGCCGGAGAAAAAAGCAAGACAAGAAAGACAAAAGAACGCATCGAAGATGCTATGTTAGAAAAAGGATACCGCAGAGACTGTGCAATTATCGCAATCGGCGGAGGTGTTGTAACAGATTTGGCAGGATTTGTTGCAGGAACTTATGGAAGAGGGATTCCTTTTATCAATTATGCGACTACATTACTTGCAGCAGCTGATGCTTCGGTAGGCGGAAAGACTGCAGTGGATACGCCACTGGCAACCAACCTTATCGGATTGTTTAATCAGCCGCAGAAAGTATATATTGACATTGCAGCATGGAAGACACTTCCACATAGAGAGATGGTAAGTGGTTTGTCGGAGACAATCAAGCATGCATGTCTCGGCAGTATGGATATGTTTGAATTTATCGAAGAACACTTAGATGATATATTCAGTTTTCAGAAATTTGCCTGTGAATATATCGCAGAGAACAACTGCAAGATCAAGTATAATATTGTAATGAAAGATGAGCGCGAGAGTGGATTGCGTGAAGTGCTGAATCTGGGACATACGGTTGGACGTGCAATAGAGACGGTCAGCGATTATCAGCTCCTTCACGGAGAGGCTCTTGGTATTGGCATGGCAGCAGAAGTTATGCTTTCCGCAAGACTTGGCTATATGTCCGAGGAAGAAGCAGAACGTGTGATTGCATTGTATGACCGTGCGGGACTTCCGACACATATTCCGGATTACGTAGACAGGGAGGCACTTGTGCGCAAACTCTATACCGATAAGAAAGTACGTGATGGAAAACTTCGCTTTGTATTACAGAAGGGAATCGGTGATGTGGTGGAATTTGCACCGGGCGTATTTGCCAAACCAATCGAAGAGAGTCTGGCAAGAGAAATCATTATGGAACTTTAAAAATGCATACAAGGAATGCTTATACAATCACGAGCGGATGCTGATATTCGTTCGGCAGTGTAAGCCCCTGATGGATGGACGAAATTCCTCGATAGAGATCGGCAGAGAATAAATCATGCTGCCAGAATCGGTCGTTGGAAAGTACATGGGAAGCATCAGCAACTTTGGTAATCAAAGGGGCGGATGCTTCTTTTTTGATTGCGGAAAGAAGAGGTGCAGAATCTCTTCGGAAACCAAGCACTCGCAGATAGGTGATGCATTCGTTCATGGAAGAAACAGTATAATCTTCCTGCATGATATTTAAAAGTATGTGTAAAAGCACACGACAGATACGCGTGTACGTAATTTCTTTACTTTTTAACAGAGATGCAAATTGGGAGAAAGACATAAACTGATGCAGATGTTTTTTGATCTTGCAGGACAGTTCGCGGCTGCAATCGGCAAATTTTTCGTATCCACAATGCTGATACAACAGCAGCTTTGTATAGAGTGCATCAGAAAAGTCATCGGTATCCAACAGGGAAGCAAAGCCGCTTGCTTCTAAAATCGAAAAAGATTCAGCTGGCAGCTGGGACTGGATTTGTGCGAAAGCAGATGATACATCATTGGCTGTTTTTGAAGAAACGTCTACAGAGTATGCAGAAAAAAGGGTGTTCCGAATTGCCGTAGCGGATGCAAAACTGCCATCCATCCGGTTACTGTGGTAGCCTTCTCCGACACGTTGTAATGGAAAGCCGGACATTTGCTTTCCAGAAAAAGAAACAGAAACTGCCTGTTCATGATTCCATCGGCAGAGTGATTTTTCATATTCCAATCCTAAAATATTGTTGGGCGAAGACAAAAAAGCGGAAATTGTCCCGGAAGGAATATCTGGAAGACAGGCAGCGACCGCTTTGCTCCGTGCGGTTGGAAAAGACGCACCGCTTTTTAAAAGAGCAGAGAGATATTCCTGAAATTTGCCGGGACCTGCAGAAGTGTTTGCAGAAAGCACAGAGACGATTGCGTGAAACAGATTTGTATCCATAGTCTCGCACCCGTAACAGAGATGATCGACGACACCGGTCTTTCCGAGGAGCGCGACACCACCTGCTGCAAAATATTCCGCGGAGGAAGTTGCCCATACGGTGGGAAGTTCTAATACAAGATCCGCACCAGCAGAGAGTGCCATCCGGGCACGCGTATGCTTGTCTGACAGGGCAGGAACACCACGTTGCAGAAAATCTCCACTCATGGCGATGATAATATAGTCAGCATCTGTACGTTTTCGTACCTGTTCAAGCTGATATTTGTGTCCGTTATGGAATGGATTGTATTCTGCAATGATGCCTGCAACTTTCATAATTGTCTCCCTTTGTTTTTTTTTAGAATCATAGCATATAATTTCCAATATTTCCACTTGTATGCGGGCAAAAATATGTTTATAATAGGAACAGATTGTTATGTAAAATCACAAACTAAATTGACAAGGGAGAATGCAAATGAACGTATTAGTAATCAATTGTGGAAGCTCTTCCCTTAAGTACCAGCTGATTAATTCTGATTCAGAAGAGGTACTTGCCAAGGGCTTATGTGAAAGAATCGGTATCGATGGAAGACTCGTATATCAGAAAGAAGGAATGGATAAGGAGATTACTGAAGCTCCGATGCCAACACATAAAGAAGCCATTCAGATGGTTCTGGATGCACTACATAATCCAAAGAGCGGCGCAGTAAAGGACTTAAGTGAGATCGATGCAGTAGGACATCGTGTGGTACATGGTGGTGAGAAATTTGCTGCATCTGTAGTTTTAAATGAAGAAGTACTTGCAAAGGTAGAAGAGTGTAACGAACTTGCGCCACTTCATAACCCTGCAAATTTAATTGGTATCCGTGCATGTCAGGAACTGATGCCAAATGTGCCGATGGTTGGTGTGTTTGATACTGCTTTCCATCAGACAATGCCTAGAAAAGCATACCTCTACGGTCTGCCATACGAATATTATGAGAAATACAAAGTAAGAAGATACGGATTCCACGGAACAAGCCACAGTTTTGTGTCTAAACGCTGCGCACAGTATTTGAACATGGATCTGAACAATTCCAAGATTATTGTTGCTCATCTTGGAAACGGAGCATCCATCTCTGCAGTAGTAAATGGCAAGTGTGTTGACACATCTATGGGATTGACACCGCTTGAGGGACTTGTTATGGGAACACGCTCCGGTGATATTGATCCTGCAATTATGGAGTTTATTGCAAAGAAAGAGAATCTTGACATCGATGGAATGATGGAAGTGCTGAATAAAAAGTCAGGTGTAGAAGGAATGTCTGGTGTATCCAGTGATTTCCGTGATCTTGAGGCTGCTTACAACGAGGGCAATCCAAGAGCAATCGATGCATGTGAGGTATTTGCATATCGTGTAGCAAAATATATTGGTGCATATGTAGCAGCAATGAACGGAGTAGATGCCATCGCCTTTACTGCAGGTATCGGTGAGAACACATCTTTTATTCGTGAGAAGATTCTTGCATACTTTGGATATCTTGGAATCGAAATCGACAAAGAAAAAAACAATATCCGTGGCGTAGAAGAGATTATTTCTACACCGGATTCAAAAGTAACTGTATGTGTGATTCCTACTAACGAGGAACTTGCAATCTGCCGTGAGACGGTTGCACTCGTTAAATAACTGTAAAGTAAAAATACTTGCAAATAGTTGTAAAAATTTGTTGACAAACAAAGATACCATATGTATAATTGGTTAGGTGTGAATAGGAGAATACTGTGAATATTGATATTTCAATGATTACGAAGTCCATAAACGAGGAGCTGACACAGGAAGCGGAAATTACACTTGATGCGTTTCGCTCCAGGTTGGGAAATTTTCCTATCATCAGTAAAGCACCGGTAACACTTCACATCCGTAACGAAGAGAATGCAACTGTGTTCATTAGAGGTACGGTAGATATCGAAGTTATGATTCCGTGTGCAAGGTGTCTCGAAGAAGTTCGGACGCCAATCCATTTCGACATTGATAAGAAACTTCGCATAGAAGAAGATGGTCTTGTGGATGATGAGATGGAACAACCGGATTACCTGATTGGGTTTGAACTGGATGTAGATAAACTTGTCTACGCCGAGATTTTGGTGAACTGGCCAATGAGAGTTCTGTGCAAGGATGATTGCAAAGGAATTTGCAAAGTCTGCGGTATGAACTTGAATAAGGGAGACTGCAGTTGCCAGAGAACAGAGCTTGATCCAAGAATGGCAGCAATCCAAGATATATTTAACAAGTTTAAGGAGGTGTAAACAAATGTCAATTTGTCCAAAGAATAAATCTTCTAAGGGAAGAAGAGATAAGAGAAGAGCAAACTGGAAAATGTCTGCTCCAACCTTAGTAAAGTGCAGCAAGTGCGGCGAATTAATGATGCCTCACAGAGTATGCAAGAACTGTGGATCTTATAACAAAAAAGAGATCATTCCACAGGACTAATTAAGGATGAACATGAAAGAATCAAGAGTTCGACGTAAGCGTCGGGCTCTTGATTTTTTTGTCCGAAGTGATGATTCGGAGCTGATTACAAAATAACCCAAAATTAACATGAAATCCAATAAATTTATCGTTGATTTATGAAATGATATATAGTACTATTTCTAATAGATGCATAAGGAGGAAGAAACCATGCAGACTATTACGAAGGTAGCTCTTGATGCGATGGGTGGGGACAATGCGCCTGCAGAGATCGTCAAGGGAGCTGTGGATGCGGTTACTTCCCGTGGGGACATTAAAGTCTATCTGGTAGGACAGACTGATGTCGTACAGGAAGAATTGAACAAATATCCGTATCCCAAGGAAAGAATTGAAATCGTGGAGGCACCGGAAGTTATTGAGATGGCGGAGCCACCCGTACAGGCAATTCGCAAAAAAAAGCAGTCATCTATGGTGGTTGCAATGAATATGGTAAAACAAAAAGAAGCAGACGCTTTTGTTTCGGCAGGAAGTTCTGGTGCTGTACTTGTAGGAGGGCAGACGATTGTTGGCAGAATCAAAGGAATCCGTCGTCCGCCATTAGCACCATTGATTCCAACAGAGTCCGGCGTGTCGCTTCTGATTGATTGTGGCGCGAATGTAGATGCAAGACCGGAACATTTGCTTCAGTTTGCACAGATGGGTTCTATTTATATGGAGAATGTTGTCGGTGTAAAAAATCCGCGTGTAGCGATTGTCAATATTGGTGCGGAGGAAGAAAAAGGTAATGCTTTGGTTAAGGAAACGTTTCCATTGCTTCGCGAGTGCAAGGACATTAATTTTGTTGGAAGCATCGAAGCGCGTGAAATTCCACATGGTGGAGCAGACGTTATTGTATGTGAGGCTTTTGTCGGAAATGTAATCCTTAAATTATATGAGGGACTTAGTTCTACGCTGGTTGGGGCCATCAAACATGGATTGATGAGCACCTTAAAGAGTAAGATTGGAGCTGCGCTTGCGTTGCCAGCGCTTAAAAAGACACTGAAAGATTTTGATGCCAGTGAATATGGTGGAGCACCACTTCTTGGGCTCAATGGTCTTGTGGTGAAGACACATGGAAGCTCGAAAGCAAAAGAAATTACAAATTCCATTTATCAGTGCGTGACATTCCGTGAGGAGAACATCAACGGAATTATCAAAGAAAGAATCGTTGACGCACAGGAGAACGAACAATAGAAAGGAAGGAAAAGCTATGGAATTCGAAAAGTTAAAACAGATTATTGTGGAAGTATTAAACGTAGATGAGAACGAGATCACAATGGATACTACATTTATTGATGATCTTGGAGCGGATTCGCTGGATGTATTTCAGATTATTATGGGCCTTGAGGAAGAATTTGATATTGAGATTCCAAATGAGCAGGCTGAGAAAATTGTTACAGTAGCGGATGCGGTTGAGCAGATTAAGAGTGCACTGAATAATAACTAAGAATGTGTAAGGAGTCCGATGATAGGACTCCTTCTTTTAAATGAAGCAGGAAAGGAAAACGTCGTGACAGATATTAAGACATTTCAAAAGGAAATCGGATATCAGTTTCAAAATGAGCATTTGTTAGTACAGGCTCTGACACACAGCTCTTATGCCAATGAGAAGCATATGAAAAAATTATCAGACAATGAGCGCCTGGAATTTTTGGGAGATGCTGTACTTGAGATTATATCGAGCGATTTTTTGTACAAGAACTATCCACAGAAACCGGAAGGAGAACTGACAAAGCTGCGTGCGAGCATTGTTTGTGAGCCGACACTTGCATTGTGTACGGAAGCAATTCATCTTGGGGATTATCTGTATCTTGGCAATGGTGAGGATCTGACAGGGGGAAGAAAGCGTAAATCCATTCTATCAGATGCGTTAGAGGCAGTCATTGGTGCCATTTATCTTGATGGTGGTTTTGCTAATGCAAAAGAGTTTGTGTTAAAATATATTTTAACAGACATTGAGCATAAGCAGCTCTTTTATGATAGCAAGACTATCTTGCAGGAAGTCGTGCAGGGGGAACATGAGAAGTTGACTTATGATCTTATCAGTGAGAACGGACCGGATCATAACAAGAGTTTTACGGTAGAAGCCCGCGTTGGAAGCCGTGTGCTGGGAGAGGGAACCGGAAGAACCAAGAAAGCAGCCGAACAGGAAGCTGCATATAAGGCCCTTCTTATGTTGAAAAAAGACCAAAGGGAGTAATGCATGTATTTAAAGAGTATAGAGGTTCAGGGCTTTAAATCTTTTGCAAACAAAATTGTATTCGAGTTTCATCAGGGAATTACAGGTATTGTAGGCCCGAATGGAAGTGGAAAAAGTAACGTAGCCGATGCAGTGCGCTGGGTGCTTGGTGAGCAGTCGGTAAAGCAGTTGCGAGGTTCTTCCATGCAGGATGTTATTTTTGCAGGTACTGAGAATCGTAAACCGCTCAGTTATGCCTACGTTGCTATAACGCTGGACAACTCGGATCATCAGCTTGCGATTGATTTTGAGGAAGTGACCGTTGCCAGACGATTGTATCGTTCCGGAGAGAGTGAATATCTGATCAACGGAAATCTCTGTCGTCTGAAACAGGTATCGGAGCTTTTTTACGATACAGGTATCGGTAAGGAAGGCTATTCCATCATCGGACAGGGTCAGATTGACCGAATCTTAAGCGGTAAGCCGGAAGAACGAAGAGAACTGTTTGACGAGGCTGCCGGAATTGTGAAATTCAAAAAGCGCAAAGCGACTGCACAAAAAAAGTTAGAAAACGAGCGGGAAAATCTTGTTCGTGTCAACGATATTTTATCCGAGTTAGAACGTCAGGTAGGACCACTTGAGCGACAGTCGGAAAAGGCAAAAATATATCTTAAGAAAAAGAACGAATTAAGAGATTACGATATTAATATGTTTCTTCTGGAGTCTTCGAGGATTGCAGAACAGTCCAAAGAAGTGGAAGAAAAATTTCGGATTGCGGATGCGCAGCTGACAGAAAGTAACGCTGACCATGAGAAAATCAAGGAAGAATACGAAAAGCTTGGCAACGATATGGCAGAGCTCGATGAAAGAATCAATGTCCTGCGAGAGACTATCAATAATTCTTCCATGACAAAAAGCAAACTGGAGAGTCAGATCCAGATTCTTACGGAACAGATTCATGCGGCCGAGATGACGGATGAACATCTGCAGGGACGTCTGGATGCTATCGAGAAAGACAAACAGGAAAGGTTGGAAGCAAACAAGCAGTATTACAGCGAAAAAGAAAAGCTGGATGCACAATTAGTGGAACTTCAGGAATGCCAGACAGTAAAACAGCAGGAGCAGGAAACTATCCAACGGGAAATCCAGCAGTGCAACGAGACAATCGAGCGTGGACAGAAGGAACTGTACCAGTTACTGAATAACAAAGGAACGATTGCTTCCAAACAGCAACGTTTTGATACGATGATCGAACAGATCAACATCCGTAAAGCAGAACTTGGACAGCGTCTGTTGAGCCGTAAAACGCAGGAAGAGGATTTGAATTCGGTTCTTGCAACGTACGAGCAGGAGTTTGATGCGGTCAATCAGGAGATTATCGCATTGAAGGCACAGGAAGAAGAATTGACGGCAAAAGAAAATGAATGGCGTCAGAAGTCAAAAGAGAATGCCCGTAAATTCGAAGAAAAACAGACAGCATTTCACAAAAACCAGTCCAGACTGGATTCTCTGCGGGATATTGCGGAGCGTTATGACGGATATGGGAACAGTATTCGCCGGGTTATGGAACAGAAAAGCAGTCACAAAGGAATTCTGGGTGTTGTATCGGATCTGATTCAGGTAGAAAAAAAGTACGAGACAGCGATTGAGACGGCATTGGGTGGCAGTATTCAGAATATTGTAACAGAAGATGAAGCAACTGCAAAAGAAATGATCGCTTATCTGAAACAGAACCGATATGGCCGTGCAACGTTTCTGCCACTGACCAGTGTGAAAGCAAAGGGCAATCCGAAAAATGAGAATGCGATCGGAGAACCGGGTGTCATTGGCATTGCCAATGAACTGGTACAGTGCGACGCAAAATACAAAGAAGTCGCAGCTTACCTTTTGGGAAGAGTACTCGTGGTAGATACGATCGACCATGCGATCGCTTTGGCTAAGAAGAATCATTACAGCTTACATATTGTAACATTAGAGGGTGAGTATTTAAGCCCGGGCGGATCAATGACCGGTGGTGCATTTAAGAATTCTTCCAATTTGCTGGCCCGCAATCGTGAGATTGAGGAACTGGAGCAGAGCGTGCAGATGATTCAGGAAGAACTCAAACAGATCAAAAGCCGGAGAGAAGATATCGCGACGGCAATTGAACTGAATGCAGATGAGCTGGAATCCTGCAAAGAAGCTTTGCAGAAGAAGTTCATTGCACAAAATACAGTCAAGTTGAATCTTGACCGTGCAACGCAGCAGAAGGATGAGAGCGAACAGGCTTTTTCCGGTTTGATGAATGAGCGTGAGCAGATGGAACAGCAGATTGCAGAAATTGCGCAGAACAAGCAGCAGATTCTCGATGAAATGGAGTTTGCAAAGACACGCGAGACAGAAATCAATGAGGAAACTGCCCGTATGCAGGAAACGCTTGAAACACAGAATAAGCGTGAGGCAGAGATCAGCGATGAGCTGTCGAAAATGCAGTTGGAAGAGGCAAATCTGCGCCAGAGTGCAGAGTTCAATCAGATGAATATTGACCGTATCAACGGAGAATTAGAAAAGTTCAATGCGGAACAGGCAGAACTTATGGAGAATGCAAAGAATTCCAAGGAAGATGCCAAAAAGAAACAAAATGATATTGAAGAAATTAAAAAGACACTGGCGGCATCCGATGATTCCGGCAGTAAATTACAGGAAGAACTTCGAATAAGCTTAGAGAAGAAGGAACAGATGTCCGCGGATTATCACGGCTTTTTCCAAAAGCAGGAGGAAATTTCCAAGCGCTGTAATGATCTTGATAAAGAAATTTTCCGTCTGAATAATCAGAGAGAAAAGCTGACCGAGGAGTCTGAGACACAAACGAATTATCTGTGGACAGAATATGAACTGACGCCACACGCAGCGATGGAACTGCGTAACGAGATGTACGATGATCTGGCATCTTTAAAGAAACTGGTTGCAGAAGTAAAGGACGAAATCCGCAAACTCGGCGATGTCAATGTCAATGCAATCGAAGAATACAAAGAAGTATCCGAACGTTATACATTTTTAAAGGGACAGCATGACGATCTGGTCGAGGCAGAAGAGACGTTACTTGGTATCATTGAAGATCTGGATACCGGAATGCGTAAGCAGTTCACCGAGAAATTTGCAGAGATACAGAGAGAATTTGATGCATCCTTCAAGCACCTGTTCGGTGGCGGACACGGAACACTGGAACTTGTGGAGGATGAGGATATTCTTGAATGTGGTATCCGTATTATTGCGCAGCCGCCTGGAAAGAAACTGCAGAACATGATGCAGCTGTCCGGTGGAGAAAAGGCATTGACTGCGATTGCACTGCTGTTTGCGATTCAGGCGCTTAAACCGTCGCCGTTCTGTCTGTTAGATGAGATTGAGGCGGCGCTCGATGATTCGAACGTAACGCGTTTTGCAAGTTATCTGAATAAACTGACAAAAAATACACAGTTCATCGTAATTACGCACAGACGTGGTACGATGATGGCAGCGGATCGTCTTTATGGTATTACGATGCAGGAGAAAGGTGTATCCACGCTTGTGTCGGTAAATCTGATCGAGAACGATCTGACAGCTTAAGATATTTTGAGAAAGGAATAGAAAGATGGGTGAAAAGAAAGGTTTTTTCAGTCGGCTTGTAGAGGGACTGACAAAGACAAGAGATAACATCGTCTCCGGAATTGATGCTGTATTTAGCGGTTTTTCCAAGATTGACGAAGAATTCTATGAAGAACTGGAAGAAATCCTGATCATGGGAGATCTGGGAGTGAAAGCCACAGAGGCAATCTTAGATGACCTGCGGGACAAGGTAAAAGCGAACCATATCAAGCAGCCGGAAGAATGCAAGCAGCTTCTGATCGACAGTATTAAGGAGCAGATGAAGGTAGAGGAAACGGCATATCGTTTTGAAAACGAAAAATCTGTTGTTCTCGTCATCGGTGTCAACGGTGTAGGAAAGACTACGACGGTTGGAAAGCTTGCCGGGAAGTTAAAAGATCAGGGGAAACGTGTCGTGATTGCGGGAGCAGATACGTTCCGTGCGGCAGCCGGAGATCAGTTAAAAGAGTGGGCGAACCGTTCTGGTGTGGATATGATCGGTGGCGTGGAAGGAGCAGATCCTGGATCTGTTGTTTATGATGCCACAGCGGCAGCAAAGGCCCGCAATGCAGATGTTCTTCTTGTCGATACAGCAGGAAGACTGCACAACAAGAAAAATTTGATGAATGAGCTTGGAAAAATTAATCGTATTCTGGAAAAAGAATATCCGGAAGCGTACCGCGAGACACTGGTTGTTCTTGATGCGACAACTGGGCAGAATGCTTTAGTACAGGCAAAAGAATTTTCCGACGTTGCCAAAATATCAGGAATTGTTCTGACAAAGATGGACGGTACGGCCAAAGGCGGAATCGCTGTGGCTATCCAGTCCGAACTCGGAGTTCCGGTGAAATATATCGGTGTCGGAGAAACGATTGATGATCTGCAGAAATTTGACTCGGATGAGTTTGTAAATGCATTATTTGATGTTGATAATAATAAGGAGAATGAGGAATGTTAACCCTTGATAAATTTGAAGAAGCCAGTGAGAAAGTAAAAGAGGTCACATTGGAGACAAAACTTGTGTACAGTGATTTTTTAAGTACACAGACAGGAAATAAGGTATATTTAAAGCCGGAGAACATGCAGTTTACCGGAGCATATAAGGTAAGAGGAGCGTATTACAAAATCAGCACGCTCACAGATGAAGAGCGTCAGAAGGGACTGATCACCGCATCTGCCGGAAACCATGCCCAGGGTGTTGCTTACGCAGCAAAATGTTATGGATGTAAGGCGGTCATTGTAATGCCTACCACAACACCTTTGATCAAGGTAAACCGTACCAAGAGCTATGGTGCAGAGGTTGTATTATACGGCGATGTATACGATGAAGCTTGTGCACATGCACTTGAACTTGCCAAGGAACACGGATATACATTTATCCATCCGTTCGATGATCTGGCGGTTGCAACCGGACAGGGAACGATTGCCATGGAGATTTTCAAAGAACTTCCACTCGTAGAGTACATCCTTGTGCCAATCGGTGGTGGCGGACTGGCAACAGGTGTATCGACACTTGCCAAACTGTTGAATCCAAAGATTAAAGTCATCGGTGTAGAACCCGCCGGCGCAAATTGTATGCAGGCATCTTTTGCAGCCGGAAAAGTGACAACACTTCCGACTGTAAACACCATTGCAGACGGAACTGCTGTAAAGACACCGGGAAGCAAGATTTTCCCGTATATCCAGAAGAATCTTGATGACATTATTACTGTCACTGATGATGAGCTGATTGTAAGCTTCCTGGATATGGTAGAAAACCACAAAATGGTAGTGGAGAACTCTGGTCTTCTTACCGTTGCTGCATTAAAGCATCTGGATGTGACAGACAAGAGAGTGGTATCCATTTTAAGTGGTGGTAACATGGATGTCATTACCATGTCATCAGTTGTACAGCAGGGACTGATCTTCCGTGACCGTATCTTTACTGTATCCGTATTGCTTCCGGATAAGCCGGGCGAGCTTGCAAAAGTATCTGAGACGCTTGCAAAGGAACAGGGTAATGTGATCAAACTTGAGCATAACCAGTTCGTATCTACGAACCGCAGTGCTGCTGTGGAACTTCGTATTACTCTCGAATGCTTTGGAACTGACCATAAGAAACAGATCATTAAAGCATTGGAAAAAGCAGGATATAAGCCAAAGATTGTTCGTACAATGATCTAATAAAATAACAATAATGTCATAAAATGTGCAGTAAATAAAATCTGATAGAACAGGAGCCTTTTACAGGTGTCTGTTTTATCAGATTTTTTTGTCATGTGACCGTTGTGTGACTATTGAAGAATATAATAGCAACAGAGTGAAGAATTATAGCATATTATAAGAATCCATTTTGGAGGAAAAAGTTGTGAAAAAGAAATACATATTATTGCTCGCGACGGCAGCGCTGATTGCGGTAGCTGCAATCGGAGGAACACTTGCATCCGGTTATGTGGAGTCCGGCAACGTGTTGCAGAATATTTCCGAGAAAGCTTTGGGCATTAGCATTATGTCAGGTAATACCAAGGCAGGTGACGGCAGAACCAGTATCAGCGTGGAAGCAGTACCGGGAGCCAGCAATACCTTAAATTACCAGATTAAGAATGACCGTACCAATGGATACGAACTGTATGCAAGGGTTGATCTGTATTATGGATGGTCATCCGATGCACTGGCAGACAATCAGACAAGAAATTCATATGTAAACCTGAATCTGAATAACAGAGCATATCCTTACGTAGATTCTTATGAGAAACAGACAAAGGTTGGAGACTGGATCGTAGCTTATTGTGATCAGGAACAGATGACCCTGTATTACACCAAGCCACTGGCACAGGGAGAGGAAGCTAAATTTCTGGATTCTGTATCATTTAGCACCGAGATGGGCAACCGATATGCCGGGGCACAGTATCTCCTTGATGTTGAAGTTACTGCCGTACAGGCGAATAACAGTGACGAAGCCATTGCTGCTGAGTGGGGTGTATATCCGAGATTTGACAGCAACGGAACCATCACAAGCGTATCAGAGACAAGATAGGAGAATTGGAGATTATGAAAAAGAAACTTTTAGTTCTTGGAATGATTCTGACGCTTTTGACAGGAACTGTGACAGTTACTGCAGCACAGATCCCGGTTGTGCGTCTGAACGATGCAGAGGAGTTTGAATATTACAGTGATGAGAAGGGAACGAAAATTGATTCCCTTTCGCTGAATGAATTCACCGGCATGGCACCGGGGGATGAGAGAACACAGACCATTTGTCTGGAGAATGACAGCGAAGATACTGTGAACTTCTATATATCACAGAAGACACTGGATACTTTGGAAAATGATAATCAGGCATCCGGTGGTGCTTACAAATTTAACCTGCAGGTTGGAGATAACCTGGAAGATGCAGAGTCGCTTCTGGATTCTGAAGCAGGTGGTTACGATACCAACGGTAATGGAAGCAGCAATGGACTTGCAGATATCGATGAATTAGAGGATTATGCATTCCTTGCAACAGTAGAACCCGGGGAGCACGTATATTTATATCTTACCCTGAAGTTAGAAGGTGAGGGAAATGATAACCGGGCAACAAATGATTACACAGAGGCAGTTGCAAAATTACAGTTATCTTTCCGTGCTTACAAAGTAAATCACAAGGTTACCAAAGAAAAAGATAAAGTGATTATCGATAAGAAAATAAAAACCAAAACTATTAAGAAAGTGGTTCCGGTACAGACAGGTGATGTTTTTAAATATGGCGGATTTATTATTCTGTTCGGAGCCGGTGTGACACTGATTGTAGTAGCTGCAGTAAAAAGCAGAAAGGGAGGAAAAGAATAATGAAGAGAAATATAAGTCGTTATTTATTTTCTATATGTATGATCTTTATATTGGCTGTATCCGCCGTTTCGGTTATTCCGGTACAGGCAGCAGCGACATACACCCTGACCTTCCGCTCCGGAAATGTGGGAAGCTTTGATACGGCAAAAGTTGGCGCAGCTGTGAAAAATAGCAGTTTGGTAGAAGTGAAAAAAGAGTACATCAAAGTGAAAGCGAAGAGAGGAGACAGTGTTGCCTCTGCTGTATATGATGCATTCGGCAGAGCCGTTCAGGGAAGCGGAGATATGAATGCAATGTTTCTTAGTTTTTTGTCTGAGAACAAAGGATACACTCTGTTGGATGAATCTACCTGGGGACCAAAAACTTCAGATAACGTTCGGCACAACAAAGAATATGTATTAGATTACGGTACAATCGTCAATCCGGTTTCCTATACCGTTAATTATGTTGATGCGGAGAGTGGTGATTCGGTAGCAGCTCCAATTTTCAGTTATGGAAGCTCAGGAGACAGTGTTACAGTGGCTCCGGTTACTGTAAGCGAGTATGAGACAGATGACGATGCTGTGACAATTATACTGGATAAGAATTCGGATAATACAGTTACTTTCAAATATTCTTATACTGGAGAAACTTTTATACCGGGACAGACAACGCACAGAACGGTAACAGAATATCAGACAAACGTAGTCACAGTTACACAGAATAACAACAATAATAATAACAATAATAACAACAATAATAATAACAATAATAATAACGCAAATGTCAATAATCCAAATGCAAACAACACGGATGACAATGCAGGAAACAATGATGCAAATGCGGATAATGGCAACAATGCAGACAATGGAAATGATGGTCAGGACATTCCGGATGATGATGTTCCACTGGACGATGGAAACGGAAATAACAATGGTGACAATGCAGCCACAAATGACTCAGCTAATAATCTGACAAATATTGAGGATGAGCAGACTGCAAAGAGTGCCAACTCACAGCAGTCTAATTCCTGGATCGTGGGTGGTATCGTTGCAGCAGTTGTATTGGTAGCAGCAGTTATTGGAACAACGCTTGTTATCAGAACCCGCAAAACCCGCAAAGCGAATGCCGGGGCAGGCAAAGAAAATAAAAAGTAGAAATAAAGGGAAATAAGAAATTATAAAGGATAAGGATAAAAGGAGATTAGTTATGAAGAAGAAAGTAGTAGTATCCACATGTGCAGTTGCATTAGCAGGAACATTGGCAGTTGGAGGTGTGTTGGCGTATCTTCATGCACAGACAGACACTGTACGCAACGTATTTACCGGTGAACAGGATAACCTGAACGGACATATCGAAGAGGAATTTGAGAGAGATAAGGCAGATCGTTATGTTCCGGGTGATGTAATCACAAAGAAGCCGCATGTCGTAAATGAGAGCGATTCGATCACAGCATGGGTTGCTGTAAAAGTAAAGATCAACGTGGCAGACAAGACAATCAGCTATAAAGATTTTACAGATAACTACGGAACCATCCAGACAAAGTTCTCAGATACATATAAAGACGGATTTAATACAGGCGACAACGGAGCATTCGAGGAGCTGGATACGGATGGAAAGGATTACAAACTCTTTATCTATAAGCAGGAAGTTCCAAAGAATACAGCGACTGCTGATATCTTTGATCGTGTGGAAATTCTTTCCGGCGTGAAGTCTGTATATGCTTCTTCTACAGAGACAAAGAATGTATGGAAAGAAGTAAAGAAGTCTGATTATGATGCAAGTTCCGCACAGAAGAAAGAAGATAACGGACGATACTATGTATTAGAAAATTCTATATCAAGTACTACATACGATCCGGAAGCGGATTATTTCGTAGACAAGAACGGAAAAATGACATCTGTCAGTCTCGGAAAGCTCCCGCACTTTGATATCGATGTAACTGGATATATGGTACAGTCTCAGAATGTAAGTTATGATACTGCAAAGACAGAACTTACAAATTTAGCTGCCAAATACGAATAAAAAATATAAAATTCCACACGAATAAAGACAGGTTTCGCAAAACCTGTCTTTTTCGCATTTGTTAGATATTGAAATTTCGAAATACATCATATATAATAAACTAGTTATGGAAAGTGTATTTTACCATGGCTTAGGAGGTGGCAAAATGAGCGACTTTTTTATGTGTATTGCACAGTATGTGATCATACTTCTCGTATTGGTTGCTATCGGTGGAATTGGGGGATTTGTCGGAGTAAAGCTGCGCAAGCGCAAAGATGCCAAGGCGGCGAATACATCAGAAACGACAAAAGAGTAGATTGAACGGTTAATGACCGGGTTTGGAGGAAATTGGTAATGAAAAAGAGTTATGGCGTGAACGAGTTGCGCCGGATGTATCTGAACTTCTTTGAGAGCAAGGGTCATCTTGCAATGAAGAGCTTTTCATTAGTACCACACAATGACAACAGCTTATTACTGATTAATGCGGGTATGGCACCGCTTAAGCCATATTTTACAGGACAGGAGATTCCACCAAGAAGACGTGTGACCACATGTCAGAAATGTGTTCGTACAGGTGATATTGAAAACGTTGGTAAGACAGCACGTCACCTTACATTTTTTGAAATGCTTGGAAACTTTTCTTTTGGTGATTATTTTAAACATGAGGCGATTGCATGGTCTTGGGAATTTTTAACAGAAGTACTAGGACTTGAGAAGGATCGCCTGTATCCATCAATCTATGGAGAGGATGATGAGGCATACGATATCTGGACCAAGGAAGTTGGTGTACCGGGAGATCGTATTACACGTTTCTACCGTGATCCAGAGACCGGTGAATGTGATAACTTCTGGGAGCATGGTGCTGGTCCTTGCGGTCCATGTTCTGAAATTTACTATGATAGAGGCGAAAAATACGGATGTGGCAAGCCGGATTGTAAGGTAGGCTGTGACTGTGACCGTTACATGGAAGTATGGAACAACGTATTTACCCAGTTCGAGGGAGATGGCAAGGGCGGTTATACTGAACTTGCACAGAAGAATATTGATACCGGTATGGGATTGGAGCGTCTTGCAGTTGTTATGCAGGATGTAGAGTCTGTATTTGATATTGATACAATGAAAGCCATCCGTGACAAGATTTGTGAAATGTCTGGAAAGAAATATCAGGTAGACGCAATGGATGATGTATCCATCCGTCTGATCACAGATCATATCCGTTCCTCAACATTTCTTGTATCCGATGGTGTTATGCCGAGCAATGAGGGAAGAGGATACGTGCTTCGCCGTCTGATCCGTCGTGCTGCACGTCACGGAAAGATGCTTGGCATTGATGGACTGTTCCTTGCAAAGCTTTCTGAGACTGTTATCAATGAGAGCAAGGACGGATATCCAGAACTGGAAGAGAAGAAAGATTTCATCTTCAAGGTTCTGACACAGGAAGAAGAGAAATTTAATAAGACTATCGATCAGGGACTTGCAATTCTTTCTGATTTGATGGAGGAGATGAAGAAGAACGGAACCAAGGAGTTATCCGGTGCCGATACTTTCAAACTTTATGATACTTATGGATTCCCGGTTGATCTGACCGAAGAAATCCTTGAGGAACAGGGATTTAGCTATAACGAAGACGAATTCAAGGCATGCATGGAGGAACAGAGACAGAAGGCAAGAAATGCACGTAAGGTTACAAACTACATGGGTGCAGATGCTACTGTTTACGAGCAGATTGATCCTGCTATTACAACCGAATTTGTTGGTTATGATAACCTGACTTATACATCAAAAGTTACGGTAATGACTACAGAAACTGAAATCGTTGAAGCACTCTCAGAGGGGGATGCAGGAACTATCATCGTAGAGAAAACACCTTTCTATGCAACTATGGGTGGTCAGCAGGGCGATAAAGGTGAAATTCGTACTGCAGATGGTGTATTTGCCGTAGAAGATACCATCAAGCTTTTAGGTGGCAAATACGGACACATCGGACATATGGTATCCGGTATGATTCGTTCCGGAGAGGAAGTAGAACTTGCAGTAGATGCAAAACTTCGTGCACAGACCTGTGCAAATCATTCTGCAACTCATTTGCTGCAGAAAGCATTGCGTGAAGTATTAGGTACTCACGTTGAGCAGGCAGGATCTTATCAGGACAGTGAGCGTACCAGATTTGACTTCACACATTTTGCTGCAATGACAGCAGAGGAGTTACAGAAGGTAGAAGATATTGTAAATGAGAAGATTAACGAGGCTATTCCGGTACGTACCGATATCATGACCGTTGACGAAGCAAAGAAGACCGGAGCGATGGCCCTCTTCGGTGAGAAGTATGGCGAGACGGTACGTGTCGTATCCATGGGCGATTTCTCCAAGGAATTCTGTGGAGGCACACATGTAGCCAATACATCCGATATAAAGACATTCAAGATCCTTTCCGAGAGCGGTGTAGCAGCCGGTGTGCGTCGTATCGAGGCACTTACAGGTGACAATGTCATTGCATATTACAAGAAGATGGAAGCAGATTTTGAAGCAGCTGCCAAGGCTGTAAAATCCACACCTGCAAATCTTCTTGACCGTCTTGAGCATCTGACCGCAGAGCTGAAAGCATTACAGAGCGAGAATGAGTCTTTAAAGAGCAAAGCAGCAAAAGATGCATTGGGCGATGTAATGAATCAGGTAAAAGAAATCAAGGGTGTCAAGCTTCTTGCAACAAGCGTTTCCGGAGTAGATATGAACGGACTCCGTGATTTGGGAGATCAGCTGAAGGACAAGCTTGGCGAAGGTGTTGTAGTGATTGCCTCTGAGAACGATGGCAAAGTAAACCTTATCGCTATGGCAACAGACGAAGCTATGAAACAGGGAGCACATGCAGGAAACCTTATTAAAGCAATCGCAGGCAAAGTCGGCGGTGGCGGCGGTGGACGTCCAAATATGGCACAGGCCGGAGGAAAGAATCCAGCAGGTATTCCGGATGCAATTGCAGAAGCTGCAACAGCATTGGAAGGAATGCTCGGATAAAATACAATGTATAAAATACGCACTGAGAAATCAGTGCGTATTTTTTATGCTTAAATACTTCACAAGTTCCTATCCTTAGTTTCGAAAAACACAAATGAAGGTAGAAAAATCAACTATATATTCATAAAAAACGAAGAAATTACCCCAATTCGAGCAGAAGACCGATTTACTGGAACGTTCCATGAAATGAAATCGCAGAATCTGTAAATACGATTTCACATGCCATTGAAGATGGTGTCAGTGGTGTTGTATTGGCAGCGGACAGCACACAGGTGCTCGTTTTAGATATGGATAAAATTTCTCATAAAATGGACGAAAACTTCGCAATCGCAGACGGATTGCGGAAAGAGATATCTGTATTTACAAAGCTGTAAGAGAAACTGGAAAAAAATTGCCGAAACCTATTGACAAATTGGGATATTTTGATAAAATAGTCGATAGTGCAATTAAGTTTACCTTACAGTTGATGCACAATACGCAACTGGAGGGAGGTTAGGTGTAGAATGTCTAGTGTAATCGTAAAAGAGAATGAGACTTTAGATAGCGCATTACGTCGTTTCAAGAGAAACTGCGCAAAGGCTGGAATTCAGCAGGAGATTCGTAAGAGAGAGCATTACGAGAAGCCAAGCGTAAAGCGTAAGAAGAAATCTGAAGCTGCTAGAAAAAGAAAATACAACTAGTTGTGTTTAAGCAACCCCGGGATTCGTCCCGGGGTTGTTTTTATGTAAAAATCCCGCTATAATGAAACAAAAACGACATAGGAGCGATTACAAATGATCAAATATCGTTGGGCAACATTGGGTTGCGGTGTAATTGCCAACCAGCTTGCACAGGCATTACAGGCACAGGGAAGCAACTTGTATTCGGTGGCGAACCGCACACATGACAAGGCAGTTGCATTCGCAGAAAAGTACGGCATCGAAAAAGTCTATGAGGATATTGATGAAGTTTTTACAGATGACAACGTCGACATCATTTATATTTCGACTCCACACAACACACATATCAAATATCTGCGTAAAGCATTGGCAGCGGGAAAGCATGTACTGTGTGAAAAATCGATTACATTGAACAGTCAGGAACTGGATGAAGCCATAAAGAGTATGATATGAACAATCGCTTTTTCAATCGTAATTTATCGGGAGGAGCAATGTTAGACATTGGTGTCTACGCATTGTCTTTCGTGCACTTGAATATGAAGTGCAGGATATGGAAGCTGCCGTGGCAGGAGAAAAAGATGACATGCATCTGGATTATACGAGGGATGTCATGGATATGATGACGCAGATCCGGCAGGAGTGGGGCATGCGTTATCCGGAGGAAGAGTAGTAAAAAGCAAATATGAAAAGTAAAAGGTATTATTCATCTGGTCAGTTCGCAAAGAAAGCTCATGTAACACTTCGAACGATACGATATTATGATAAACAGAATATTTTAAAACCGACGTCAAAGACACCGACGGGCGCCCGTCTGTATACAGAGGCTGATTTTGCAAAGCTGCAGCAGATTCTTCTTTTGAAATATCTGGGGTTTTCTTTGCAGGACATTCGTGAGATGACCCTTGCATCTGCGGATCAGCAGTATCTGTTAGAATCCATGCGTGTGCAGAAAAAGCTGATTCAGGCACGCATCGAGGAAATGCAGGCAATGAATGACGCGATTGACAGTACGATGAATGCGATTCAGCAGAAACAGGAGTTGGACTGGAATCGTATGTTCGATCTGATTCATCTGACTGCGGTGGAGCGGAGCTTGAAGACGCAGTACCAGAATGCAGCAAATATTTCCGCCCGTATTCGTTTGCACCGGGAGTATTCCGTAAATCCGAAAGGATGGTTTCCGTGGCTGCTTGAGCAGTGTGAGTTACATGAAGATATGCGAATTCTCGAGATCGGCTGTGGAAACGGTGCACTTTGGAGCGAGAACCAGAAGCGGATTCCGATGGATATACAAGTAGTACTTTCAGACCAATCAGATGGAATGCTTCGTGATGTGCAGCACGAGCTGGGTGAGGATAAACGTTTTTCCTATGAGAAATTTGATTGTAAAGAGATTCCATATAGGGAAGCGGAGTTTGATCTGGTTATTGCGAATCACGTATTGTTTTATTGTGAGGATATTTCACAGGTACTGTCTGAATGTAAAAGGGTACTTCGACCGAACGGTCAGTTTTTATGCAGTACATATGGACATAATCACATGAAAGAAATTACCGAACTGGTTCAACGGTTTAATAAGGATATTGTGCTGTCTGCGGATTGTCTGTATGAACATTTTGGACTGGAAAATGGTGCAGATATTTTGAATGCATTTTTTGATGAGGTAGAAGAACGTATTTATGAAGATGCCATTGAAATAGATGAGCCGGAACCGTTGATTTCCTATATTTTGTCCTGTCATGGAAATCAGAATCAACTGTTGCTGGATCAATATAAAGAATTTGGTGAGTTTGTTTCAAATCAAATGCGTGGCGGATTTCATATTACAAAAGAGGCGGGAGCATTTGTTTGCAGAAAATAAATAGTGAAATTTTTAAATTTATTTAAAAAGTACTTGAAGGTGACCTTGGGTCACCTTTTATAATACATGTAACAGAGTTAAAAATAGTGTCAAGTTTTCTATGAAAACTTGATATGCAGCGTCAGTTCATTTGCTGAAAGCAAATTTTGCATGAGCTGATGTTCAAGAATGGAGGAAATGGAAATGAACATCATTGTTACAGGTGGTGCCGGATTTATTGGTAGTAATTTTATTTTTTACGTGTTAAAAAAACATCCTAAAGATCGTATTATATGCCTTGATTGTTTGACTTATGCGGGAAATTTATCAACACTTGCACCGGTTATGAATCAGCCAAATTTTCGTTTTGTAAAGCTTGATATTTGTGACAGACAAGGTGTTTATAAAATTTTTGAAGAGGAACATCCGGATGTAGTCGTAAATTTTGCAGCAGAATCTCATGTGGATCGTTCAATTGAGAATCCGGAAATCTTTTTACAGACGAATATCATAGGAACTTCTGTTTTGATGGATGCATGTAGAAAATATGGAATCAGACGTTATCATCAGGTGTCTACCGATGAAGTGTATGGTGATCTGCCGCTGGATCGTCCAGATTTATTTTTCCATGAAGACACACCTATTCATACATCCAGCCCATACAGCACGTCGAAGGCTTCTGCAGATCTGCTCGTTATGGCATATCACAGAACCTACGGACTTCCGGTGACAGTCAGCAGATGCTCCAACAATTATGGACCCTACCAGTTTCCGGAAAAGCTGATTCCTTTAATGATTGCGAACGCTTTGGCTGATAAGCCGCTTCCGGTGTACGGAGAGGGATTGAATGTACGGGACTGGCTTTATGTGGAGGATCATTGTAAGGCAATCGATATGATTCTTCATAATGGAACAGTTGGAGAAGTATATAATATCGGTGGTCATAATGAGATGAAGAATATTGATATTGTAAAACTTATTTGCAAATATTTACAGAAACCGGAAAGCCTGATTGAACATGTACAGGATCGTAAGGGTCATGACATGCGTTATGCGATCGATCCGACAAAAATCCATGGCGAACTTGGATGGCTTCCAGAGACAATGTTTAAGGATGGTATCCGTCTGACCATTCAGTGGTATCTGGATAATAGAAAATGGTGGGAGAATATTGTAAACGGTGAGTATCAGAACTATTACAATGAAATGTATGGTAAAAAGGGTTTGTAAAAGAAAGGGTTATAAATGAAAGTTTTTGTAACAGGCGTCGGTGGACAGTTAGGGCATGACGTGATCAATGAATTGACATCCAGAGGCTACGAAGCGATCGGTTCGGATGTGGTTGATATGGTTTTGTCAGGTGTGCCATACGTTGCTTTGGATATTACTGATAAAATAGAAGTAGAGCGCGTGATTGCAGAAATAAGACCGGATGCTATCATACACTGTGCGGCATGGACGGCTGTGGATGCGGCAGAAGATGCAGACAAACAGGAGAAAGTCAAAGCAATCAATGTGGATGGAACACAAAATATTGCAAATGCTGCAAAAATAGTGGATGCAAAAATGATATACATCAGCACCGATTACGTGTTTGATGGACAGGGAACTGTGCCATGGGAGCCGGATTGCAAAGAATATGCACCATTGAATGTATACGGGCAGACAAAGCTTGGTGGTGAACTTGCGGTCTCTTCGACATTAGAAAAATATTTTATCGTGCGTATTGCATGGGTATTTGGTTTGAATGGCGGAAATTTTATCAAGACGATGCTGCAGGTTGGCAAGAATCATCCGCAGGTGCGTGTGGTCAATGACCAAATCGGTACACCGACATATACATATGATCTTGCCCGCCTTTTGGTAGATATGATCGAGTCTGAAAAATACGGATATTATCATGCAACAAATGAGGGTGGCTATATTTCCTGGTATGATTTCACGAAGGAGATTTACCGTCAGGCAGGTATGGATACGCAGGTGCTTCCAGTTACAACTGAAGAATATGGTCTGTCAAAAGCGGCCCGCCCGTTCAATAGCCGGCTGGATAAAAAGAAACTGACGGACAATGGTTTTGTACCTCTTCCAGACTGGAAGGATGCATTACAGCGTTATTTACAGGAATTGAAAAAACAGGGAGAACAATAGATGAAGGGAATTATTTTGGCAGGTGGTGCAGGTACACGTCTGTATCCGCTTACAATGGTAACCAGTAAACAATTACTTCCGGTATACGATAAGCCGATGATTTATTATCCGCTGTCCACACTGATGCTTGCGGGAATCCGGGATATTTTAATTATTTCCACACCGGAAGATACTCCACGTTTTGAGGCGTTGCTTGGCGATGGAAACCAGTTTGGCGTGAATTTGTCATATAAGGTACAGCCTTCACCGGACGGACTTGCACAGGCTTTTATATTGGGAGAAGAGTTTATCGGCGATGATGCCTGTGCCATGGTACTTGGTGATAACATCTTTTATGGAAATGGTTTCGGAAAGATTCTACGTTCAGCCGCTGAGGCTGCCGCACATGGAAAAGCTACAGTATTCGGCTATTATGTCAATGATCCGGAACGCTTTGGTGTAGTGGAATTTTCGGAGAATGGTCAGGCAATCTCGATTGAGGAGAAACCAGAAAATCCAAAGAGTAACTATGCGGTTACCGGATTGTATTTCTATCCGGCAGGAGTCAGCAGGATGGCAAATCAGGTGAAACCATCTGCACGTGGAGAGTTGGAGATTACAACTTTAAATGACATGTATCTTCAGGAACAGATATTGAATGTACAGCTTTTGGGAAGAGGATTCGCATGGCTGGATACAGGAACAATGGACAGTCTGATTCAGGCTGCAGAATTTGTGCAGATGATCGAGCACCGTCAGGGTGTTACAATCTCTGCACCGGAAGAGATTGCCTATATTAACAAATGGATTGACAGGGAAAAGTTACTGGAGTCCGCTGCACGTTATGGAAAGAGTCCGTATGGAGCGCATTTGCATGCGGTTGCAGATGGAAAAGTCCGGTATTAACAGAAGGGAGCGTAAAAAGTGGGTCAGATTTCATTAGAAAAGAATGTTGGTGGCATTGAAGGATTATGTGTGATTACGCCGGCAGTACATGGCGATGAGCGCGGATATTTTATGGAAACATACAATGAGAAAGAGATGCAGGAGGCCGGTTTTGATATAAAATTCGTACAGGATAACCAGTCTATGTCCGTAAAAGGAGTATTGCGCGGACTGCATTTTCAGATTCATTACCCACAGTGCAAGCTGGTGCGTGCCGTTCGCGGAAGCGTATTCGACGTAGCGGTAGATTTAAGAGAGGGCTCTGCGACATATGGTAAATGGTATGGAGTGGAGCTTACAGAGGAGAACAAGAAGCAGTTTTTGATTCCGGAAGGATTTGCGCATGGTTTTCTGGTATTATCCGATGAGGCAGAGTTCTGTTATAAGGTAAATGACTTCTGGCATCCGAATGATGAGGGTGGTTTAGCATGGAATGATCCGGCAATCGGAATCAAGTGGCCACAGGTGAAAGGCACATACGATGGTACGCCTTCTGCGGCTGGATATACGATGGAAGATGGCACGGCACTTACATTGTCTGAGAAGGATCAGAAATGGCCGGGACTGGAGTGATAGTAGCATATTTTTATTTGAAGAAGCTTTGAATATCAGTTGAATTCTTGGTATTTAGGGCTTTTTTGTTACTTTATATAGGAAATAAGTCGCATTGCGCGAAGAAAGACAATGTAGTAAACTTGAAAAAAAGATTTTTATAGTGATTTTTGCACGTTATGACAGGTTAGGGATAGGAAGGAAAAAAAGATGCAAAAAACCAGGAAAATTACATTATATGAAAATAAAACACAGTTGATTATTTCTGCAATTGATAAGATTGTTGTAGAGATATTTAATAAAAAGGAAAATGATAAACAGGCACAATCGATTTTGCTGACCGGTTGTTCGGCATTGACCGGGACAACCTCAACTTGTATCGGACTTGCAATTGCGGTGGCAAATACACAGAGAAAAACACTTTTGATCGACTGTGATATGCGAAAGATTGTTAAATACAAGAAATTAAATGAGCAGGCAACGACAGGGTTATCGGATTTTCTTTCGCAGGAACATTTGCAGGAAATCATGAAGCCGGAAGAGGTGTTCTATGAGACAAATATAGAGAATCTTACTTATATTCCGTGTGGAGCAAAAACGGATAATCCTACGAGACTATTGTGTTCAACGAAAATGGAAGAATTATTAAAAGTTGCAAATGAAAATTATGACTGTATTATTTTCGATTTCCCATCCCTGACGATTGTTCCGGATGCGCAGACACTGTTTCCGGTAGTTGATGGCATCATCTTATTGTCTGCATTGGGAGAAACACGTAAGAGTCAGATTAAAGAAGCTAAGTTTCGTGTAAAACCATATCACGACAAGTATTACGGCATGATCGTCAACAAGATTCCGTTGGATATGTATCGCAGCAATGCAAAAGATTACGATTATTATTTTATCAATCAGGATGGAGAGCAGAAATTGAATGGTAGTCCGGCGCATAAAAAATATATGGAAGAGACAGAAAGGAGAACGAAATAAGATGAAAATGAGAGTTCATACATATTTCAAAAGGTGTATGGTGTTTTTTGCTACGCTGTGTGTGATACTTATTTCCAATCATTCTGTTACATGGGCGGCGAGCGTACAGGGAAACTCACCGATGCTTATGGTCGATAAGTATACAGTAGAGAATGAAAAAATTGTTCCTGGACAGGATTTTACACTGACATTGACATTGAAAAATTACAGCAATACAAATACCGCAACAAATATTATGCTCAATGTAGAAAATCCGGAAGGAGTTGCACCGGTATATGGGACAACTTCGCAGGTTTTTGTGGGAACACTTGGACCAGAGAAGACAAAGGAAGTTTCTATTAAGTACAGATCCTGGGCCAGCATTCAGGATGAAAGTCTTGATTTCACATTGACAATTGTTTCTGATCAGCCGACGAATCAGGTGATTTTAAGAATTCCGGTAGGTGCAGACTCACCATTGAATATTATATCATCGTCGGTTTCTACAGATGTACAGGTGGGAGAGTCTGGAAGCGCCGTAATTTCCTTTGAGGCTCTGGCAGAAAATAATGTCAGTGATATTACTTTGATTTTGCGGGAGGGTGATACGAAGATTGCCAGCAGTAGTATCGGGAATGTGACAGCCGGTTCAACAAAAAGCAAAAAACTTCCATTTTACATTGATAAAGAGGGAAAACATGAAGTTGAGATGCTTTTACAATACAATAACCAGTTAGGACAGACACAGGAAGTAAGTCTTGGTAAATGGACGGTAAATGTAACGCAGGCGAGCACAAAGAGCAATACTGCAAATATTGATCAGATAATGAGTAGTGACGAATCCAATGTAAGCACAAGTCGTATTGCAATATTAGGAGTGAGTGGTGCTGCAATTCTGGGTATCTGTATTCTGATTGTTGTTTTATTGCGCAAACGCAGATAGGAGATTGTTTATGAAAATGAATATTGAAGAGTTGGAGACCGCAGATTATGATATTCTGGAAAATATCAAAGTAGCATTTTATCGATTGTGGAAGATGAAAATTGTTGTCCTTCTTATGACATTGATTGGCTTTCTGGCATTTGGGGTGTATGTTGGGCTTGCAGGTGTTAAAACATCTTATTTTGCTACAGCATCCATTTACAGTGCAGTGTATGGATCATATGAGGATTCCATGGGTGGCGTAACTGTCATGAATCAATATGCAAGCATGCTTGGGTCTACAAGGGTTTGTGACCGTGCAGCAGGCAGCCTGCAGGAGTACGGCATTACTTCAAATGAACTCAGAAGCATGGTGGCAAATGGTAATATCAGTCTTAGTGGGGCCAGCACAGATTCAAAGACTTATGGAACGAAACTGACACTGGTCGTTAATGTAGGAACATCCGAATATGTGGTGGATGTTGCAAATGCGATGGCAAAGGCATTCGCAGATGAAATCAATGATCTGCTTGGTGTAAGTACACTTCAGGTAATGGATGAAGCCGTTGAATATACGGCACATCACTCCATTAATCTGACGCTTTACTTCATTTTATTTGGAGCGGTAGCATTTGTTGGAACGGCAGGAATTATTTTTATAAAAGAGTTTTTTTCTTCAAAGGTATACAGTGTGGCACAATGTGAGCAGGATGAGCGTTTGATTCTTGGAATGATTCCATACAACAAGGAAGAGAGGATGTAAAATATGAAAATTGTTTTTGCAGCTTCGTCCGGCGGACATTATGAGCAACTTCTTATGCTGAAACCTTTAATGGAAAAATATGAAAGCGTTCTTGTGACGGAGAAGACGGATTACAGTGCAGGCAACACAGGAATCAAAACATACTATATGTGCCAGATAAATCGAAAAGAACCATTGTTTGTTCCAAAATTGATTGCAAATTCCTGGAAATCATTGGTGCTGATCATAAAGGAAAAACCAAAAGTCATGATTACTACTGGGGTATTGGCTGTGATTCCACTAGCCCTTCTGATGAAATTGTTTGGAGGAAAGCTGATATATATAGAATCATTTGCCAAGGTATGTTCCAAAAATCTGACTGGCAATTTGTTATATCGTTTCGCGGATCAGTTTTATGTGCAGTGGGAAGAAATGCTGAAATTATATCCCAAGGCAATTTACAAAGGGGGAATATATTAGATGATTTTTATTACATTAGGCTCCCAGAAGTTTCAATTTGATCGGTTGTTAAAGGAAGTAGACCGGCTGATCGCTGATGGTGTGATACAGGAGAAAGTATTTGCACAGATAGGTGCAAGTGAATATCTTCCACAAAATTATACATATGAACGCTTTCTGGATCGACAGCATTTTGCGCAGATCATGGATCAATGTGATTCTGTGATTACACATGGAGGAACCGGTGTTATTATTGGTGCTGTAAAAAAAGGAAAAAAAGTTATTGCGGTTCCGAGACTGGCAAAATATGGAGAACATGTAGATGACCATCAGTTGCAGTTATTGCATCAGTTTGATGATTTGCAACTAATCTGTGCATGTTATGACGTAGAACAGCTTGGGGAATGTTATAAGAATTTGCAAAATATGCATTTTCGCCCGTATGTTTCAAATACCAGTGTGGTTATTGCATCTATTGATGAATACCTGCAGAGTTTAGAATAAGTATGAAGAGAAGAGTGTATGAGTGATAAGGCAAAGCGTATTATTCGTAAATATTACGAATTTTTAGTTACAAAATTCAAAATATTACATGAACAGAAAATATTTGGCTATGAAAATGTGAAAGTAAAATACATGCTGAAAGAAGATGATGAAGCAGATACTTTGATAATCGTATTTAGTGCATGTACCCGCAAAGGACTCAAAGCCAGATACAATTATGTGAAGACACTGGATGGAATACCATCAAATCGTCTGTATATTCTGGATGATTATGCAAAAGATCATAGGGGATCTTATTATATGGGAGAGAATTTTCAGTTCAATGAGGAAAAAGCAACCGATGCTTTGATTAAGAAAACAATTGCAGCCTTAAAGCCCAAAAAACTTATTTTCTGTGGATCAAGTAAAGGTGGCTATGCGGCATTAAATTTTGGTTTACAATATTGTGGGGCATATATGGTGATAGGAGCACCACAATATTATCTGACATCTTATTTGAAAGATTCTGAAAATTTTGCAACGTTAGAACATATACTTGGAAAAGCAGATAAACAAAAAGAGGAAACTTTAGAGTATCGGCTTCAAAACAAAATTTACAATAATGAGAAGTGTTCGTCACAGCATATCTATGTGCACTATTCGAATCAGGAACATACTTATCAGGAGCATGTCGTACATATGTTAGAAGATATGAAAAAATGTAATTATCAAATCACGAATGATGTTGCAAGCTATACGAATCACGGTGATCTCAGTTACTATTTCCCGGATTTTTTAAGAAATACGATTGAAAAAATAGTAGAAAGCAGATAATGTGAGGCAAATTATTATGAATAAAGTCAGTGTGATTGTACCCGTTTATAATGCGCAGAATTTTTTGGAAAAGTGTATAGAATCTTTGACGCAACAAACCTTGAAGGAAATGGAATTGATCTTTGTGAATGATGGTTCAACGGATCAGTCATTACAGATTTTGGAGAAATATCAGAAGCGTTTTCCGAAAAAAGTGATGGTTTATTCTAAAGAGAATGGAGGACAGGCATCTGCCAGAAATCTTGGGATTGCAAAAAGTCGTGGAGAATATATTGGATTCATTGATGCAGATGATTATGTTGATACGCATATGTATGAAGCAATGTATAAGAAGGCGAAGAAAGAAAACAGTGATTATGTAGAATGCCAGTATCATTATTTACAGATCGATGCTAAGGGGCAGGAAAAAGAAATTCCGCAATATGGACATGTACGGGCGTATAACAGTGAGAAAGAGATGTTTATAGATCCGCTGGTGTCTCCATGGAACAAGCTGTACAGGGCATCCGTTTTAAAAGAGAATCAGTGTCAGTTTACAGAGGGTGTGATTTATGAGGATACTGCTTTTTATATAAAAGTAATTCCATATTTAAAGAAACGGAGTTTTTTGCCGGAGGCATATGTGTACCATTATCTTTGGCCGGGTTCCACCATGAATGATAAAAAATATGAGAGGGTCGGAAATATTTTTGTGGTTCTCGAAGATGTCATTAAGTATTACAAAGAGAATGGTTTTGAACATATATATGGAATGGAATTGGAATATTTTTGTGTCAAAATATTACTGTGCAGTTCTTTAAAAAGAATTGCACAGATAAACAATAAAAAAATACGAAACCAGCTTGTAAAAAGAACAAATCGGTTCATAAAAGAATATTTTCCGGAATACAGAAAGAATGCATATGTCCGAAAAGAACATACGGGTTTGTACATGCGTTGTATGAATGCCGTGACTATTTTCGCTGCGGTGTGTGTTTTCAGGTTAAGACATAAAAAATGATAGAAAAAGGAGTTATGCGTGTGAAATTTGTGTTTTTGATACTTCATTATAAAAATGATGATGTGACAAAACAGTGCATCGAATCACTGATACAGTGCTTTGGAACCTTGCAAATGGAAATCATTGTAGTAGATAATGCTTCGGACAATGGCAGTTATGAGAAACTGCTGCAATGTTATGGGAATGCCTCGTATATTCATTTTTTACATAACAGGAAAAACCTTGGGTATGCAGCTGGTAATAACGTTGGTTTTCAGTATGCAAAGAAAGTGTTGAAGGCAGATTGGATTTGTCTTGCAAATAATGATGTGATATTTCAAGACAAAAAATGGATTGATAAAGTTAGAGGGCTGTATCAGAATACGCCGTATTATGTATTGGGACCTGATATTGTAACACCACAGGGACAGCATCAGAATCCTTTTCGGGAACATGTGGCAAGCAATGCATCTGTGTTAAAAAACTGGTTACATGATATTGTTGTATATTTGGCTTTGAAGTTGAAATTACAACAAAAGATCAATCAGGATGTGAAGCCACAAAAGGAGTTACAGAAAGAGACTTGGAAACAGGCAGATTTGGATTTTCATGGGGTCCTTCATGGAAGCTGTCTGTTATTTTCACCTGATTATGTGAAATCATTTGATGGTCTGTATGGAGGAACGTTTTTATATTGCGAAGAAGAAATTTTATGTTATATTCTGGAGAAAGTTGGATATCGATATGTATATTGCAGTGATGTGCAAGTGTTACATAATCATTCGACATCCTTTAAACGGTCGGTGCAAAATGAAATTGAAAGGAAAAAAATAATAGTAAAGAATCGTATACAGTCTTACTATAAATTCCTTAAAATCACGAGATACCAGGGAGATATCAGAGAGTTTTTGAAAGAGAGAGGGGAATAATACTTGAGAGAACAGTCGGCGTATGTGGCAGAAGAACCAGAGTTAAGAAATTTAAAAGTGCTATTTTCCCTGATGGTATTTTTGATTATCACGGATTTTGTTATGCCACAGTATTTTGGCATACATATAGGTTATGACCTGACTTGTACAAGACTGGCAGATCTGCTGATTGTTTTGTATATGTTTTTGAATCGGAAAATACTGACCCATTTTGGCGATATGGTGATACACCATATATTTATCATACCATTTGCAATTTATTTGTTTGTATCCATTTATACGATGGTCTGCAGAGTTGATATTAATGCTTTTTTTCTTGTATTTCTGGAAATCCTTACCTTTTACATTTTAGTTTACGGGATTCGGTATATCGTGGGCTGGAAAAGGGCAATAAAATTAAGCATCGGATGTGCATATTTTTTAGGGATATATGGACTGATTGAGTTTTTTTGCGGACAATCCATTTTTTTGAAATTCTTTTCGACGGTGCCAAATAGTGTGGCAAATTCATATCGTTCCGGATTCTATCGTATTATGGGACCGTGTGGACATGCATTAGGTTATGGTTTGTTGCTGTTATTGTTTATTGCGCTGGCATGTATGGATATTGAAAAGGATGAGGTATATCTGTTTAAAAGACCGTTCCTTATTGGATTGCTTTATGTCAATGTTTTTCTGACCGGTTCTCGATCGACATTAGGAATCGCTTTGATAGAGATGCTTTTGATTGTATTGATCAGCGGAGCAAAAAATATAAAGAAATCATGCATTATTATTTTCTTTCTTCTTGTTGCATTGGGTGGTTTCCTTTTGCTGTTTGGAAGAACTGGCATTGGACGTTATGTCATGATGCAGATCACTAGTGTAATGGATCAGTTTTTGGGAACAAGTTACTCAGGAATTTTCGGCGCAGATACCACAACTCTTGATAATAGTGAGGAGTATCGAAAATATTTGCCAAGAATATTTCAGTTGGATTGGCTGAATCCATGGATTGGACGAGGGGTATCAAGAGTTTTCAGTGCACAAATAGATGGCATTTATATTAAGTCTATCGATAATTTTTATGTAAGTCAGTATATTAAGTACGGGTATCCGGGAATGATTGCATACATATTGTTTATAGTTGTGGCAATAGTGTTCTTGATTCGGGCTGCGTGGAAATATCATTCCTGCGTTTTTAAGCTGGTATTGATTGCAACAGTGTGTTATTTTTTCAATTTATGGTGGCTGGATGCGTTACAGACGCTTAAATTTGAATATGTACTGCTGGCAATTGCCTGTGCGTGCTATATGTGGAAAGAACAAATGATGAAATGTGACAATGAGCAGCTATGCTGATGCATACAAATGGGAGGTAAAATGAGAGTAAGTTTACTTGGAGTTGAGTTTTATTCTGAAAATCGCGGATGTGGAGCGTTGGCGTATTCTATTGTTGAAATTTTAAAACAGATATGCAAAAAAAAGGGAGATAATCTGCATATTACAGCGATTTTATTTTCAAATCATCCGGTTGTAATAAAAGATGATGATATTGAAGTTACTATAGAATGCATTAAAATCGCACCGAAGAAGTTCACTTATTGGAAAGCGTGCAAACGAGCTTTTGCAGACAGCGATTTTATATTGGATTTTAGTATGGGAGATAGTTTTGCAGATATATATGGAATGAAGCGATTTTTTTTGGCAAGCATGCTAAAAGAACTTGCAATCAAAAGCAAAACGGAATTTATTATGGCACCGCAAACGATAGGTCCTTTTTCGAGGAGAGAAGCAAAATTATGGGCATCTCATATTTTAAAAGCCTGTAATGAATGCTTTGTAAGAGATACTCTTTCAAAAAAGTATGTAAAGGAATTGTGTGGACGCAATGCACTACTTACTACAGATGTGGCATTTGCATTGCCTTATAAAGAAAGAATAATAGATAAAAAAGAGGGAATCGTTCGTGTGGGCTTGAATCCTTCCGGTCTGTTGTGGGGAAAAGAAAGTGGTTTTGATGCTGAGAAACATGTAAGTGTGGATTACAAAGAATATATTGAGTGTCTTATGCAGGCATGGAAAAAGGACGAAATGGTAGAAATATATCTGATTCCTCATGTATTTGCCGAAGATGGATCAGGTATGGAGGATGACTTGCGGGTATGTAAGGAGTTGCATAAAAAATATCCGGCGACTGTGTTGGAGACAGGTGCTCGGACACCAATGGAAATTAAAAGTATTATTGCATCCATGGATGTGTTTACAGGAGCGCGTATGCATGCAACAATTGCGGCATTTTCAAGCGGCGTAGCAACAATACCGTTTTCTTACAGCCGTAAGTTTGAAGGGTTATATCATGATCTGGGATATGCGTATCTGATTAGTGGAGCATCAACAAATACACAGGAGGCTGTAAAAAAGACTTTAGCATGGGTGAAAGAATATAAAAAATTGAGGGAAAATGTGAAGGAATGCAGAAAAAATATTCCAGATAAACAGCGCGTTTTTCTGGATGTGTTGAAAAATATGTAAAAATGTATGAGGAGGCCGGCTATGATAGGTAGGCTTATGAGGGTGTATCATTTGTATGCAACATCACTGTACTATGCAATTCGAAAAAAGACAACAAGTCGAAATAAACGAAAATTTGTTTTTCTGTTGTTGACCCCATCATTGTTACTGGTTTGTTGTGTTAGTTATTTGTATGAGCATACAATAAAAAGAATGATAAATCAATGGCACAGTATGAATGATATGTGCAAAAAATTTGAATATGAGATAGTATATGTGGCTATTGCAAAAAATGAGGGGCCTTATATAAGAGAATGGATTGAATATCACAGACAGGTTGGCGTACAGAAATTTCTAATTTATGATAACGAAAGTACCGATCAGATGCGTACGCTTTTAGAGCCATATATTCAGAAAGGGCTAGTTGATTATACTTATTTTCCTGGCAGAGCGAAACAATTGGATGCATATTACGATGCACTGAAAAAATATCGGAAACGGGCAAGATATATGGGCTTTTTTGATCTTGACGAATTTGTTGTTCCCGTGGAGAAGAAAACACTGGTAGATGTTATACAGGAAATATTGAATAAAAATCCGTTTGCTGGCGGAGTGGCAATCAACTGGTATGTTTATGGATCGGCAGGGCATAAAACAAAACCGGAAGGTCTTGTGATGGAGAATTATCTGTATCGGGCAAAGGACGATTACAGGAACAATCATTGTGTGAAGACGGTTGTAAATCCACGGTTAACCAAAGGCTACATATTTGATCCGCATACGCCTACATATTTTTGTGGATATCATAGCGTTACGGAAAAGGGAATGATAGTAGATGGTCCATGGAATGAATATCCAAATAACAGCTATGAAAAAATCAGAATCAATCATTATTATTGCAAATCGGAAGAAGAAGGAAAAATAAAGTTTAACAGAGGACTGGCAACACATGAGGAAAATGTGAAAAATGATTGGAAGAAATATGCAGAATTTGACAGGAATGATGTGTATGATGATTGTATTTTGTGCTATAGGGATTGCGTGAAACAAGCATTGAATGTGCTGGAAAAGAATAGGGGAAATTAATTATGAAGACGTTTGATTTATGTAAAGAATATTGTATTGGATGCGGATTGTGTAAATCAGAACTTCATGCTGACATGAAAAAAAATGCGAAGGGTTTTTGGTTCCCAAATTTACAAAACAATGAAAAGACAGAACGGTTCCTAGAGCATGTATGTCCGATAGCGGACAATTGTCTTAATGAGCAGAATATTGATATCTGGGGCCCCTATATCCATGCATATGCGGGATATTCCACGGATGTGTCTATACGGAAAAAAGCGTCCAGTGGTGGAGTTTTGACAGGAATCGCACTGTATTTGCTGGAGAGTGGTAAGGTGGATGGCATCATTCAGGTTACAGCGGATAAAGAGAATCCGGTAGAGACTGTTGTGCAGGTAAGCACGACTGCGGAACAGGTTCTTGCGTGTTGTGGCTCCCGCTACAGTATATCTTCTCCATGGTTACATTTATCAGAGTGTATGGAACCGGGAAAAACGTATGCTGCAATTGGAAAACCATGTGATATAAGGGCCGTGCGAAGATTGCAGGCATATAATGATTCCTATCAGCCGATTAAGTATTTGCTGTCGTTTTTTTGTGCCGGGTTACCAAGCAAGGATGCAAATGCAAAGTTACTTGCAACATTAGGCTGTAAGGAGAAAGCATGCAAATCACTGACGTACCGGGGCAATGGGTGGCCGGGAACGGTCACAGCCATCGATGAAGAAAAGAATACTTATCAAATGGAGTACAGTCAGGCATGGGGCGGTATTCTTGGACGCGATATTCATCCATATTGCCGTATTTGTTTTGATGGAATTGGTGAATGTGCAGATATTGCATGCGGTGATGGATGGTATATGGATGTACAAGGGAATCCGGACTTTACAGAGCATCCGGGAAGAAATGTTATTTTTTCCAGAACACAGATTGGAGAGGAGCTGCTTCGGGAAGCAAAGGAAAATGAAAAGATCAGTTTATCAGATTGGGAGAATATAGGTGCACTCAGAAAAATCCAAAACTATCAGTATACGAGAAAAGCTACAATGCGCGCCAAGAAACTGGCTTATAGAATACTGTTAAGAAAATTTCCAGAATATGATAAAAGTTTATTGAAAAATTATGCAACAATGGTTCCAGTGAAAAAACGTATGAAAATTTTCCTTGGAACAGCAAAGAGGATTGTTCAAAAGCGAATTTAAAGGGGACAATGGAACAGTATGAGCAGAACGAAAAAGAGTATTCGTAATGTAATATTTACAATTGTAGGATTCGTCGTCACTACCTTATTACAGTTAGTGAACCGAAAAGTATTTATCTTATTTTTATCAAGTGAATACCTGGGACTTAACGGATTGTTTTCCAATATCCTTTCCATGCTTTCACTATCGGAAATGGGAATTGGTGCTGCAATTGTTTTTGCGTTATATAAACCGATAGCCGAAAAAAATACGGAAAAAGTAAAAAGCCTGATGGCTTTATATAAAAAGTTATATACGATTATAGGAACCTTTGTATTAATTGCAGGAGCATTGCTCACACCTTTTTTACATCTTTTGATTAAAGAGATGCCGGATATTCCTTACATACATATATACTATCTGATGTTTGTGATTGATTCGGGCCTGTCTTACTTTTATACGTATAAGCGCTCGCTGATTATATGTAATCAGGACAATTATATTTCGACTACAACAACAATGTTATCGTCTGTTGGCACAAAAGTAGTGCAGTTGATTATTTTACTGTTGACACACAATTATTTTCTGTTTCTTTTGGTACAAATTCTTTTTACCCGATTAGAAAATGTTCTTATTTCAAAAATCGCAGATAAGCAGTATCCATTTTTAAAAGATAAGCAGTATCAAAAATTAAGTAAGGATGAGATTAGAACAATAAGAAACAATGTATTTGCAATGCTGGCTCATAAAATTGGCATGGTTATTGTGAATGCGACAGATAACCTGATTATTTCAAAGATACTGGGATTGGCAGTATTAGGTGTGTATTCAAATTATGTATTACTCACGCAGACAATTGAAAGTTTTGTTACAAAAATCTTTTCATCCATTACGGCAAGTATTGGAAATCTGGTAGCAGAGCAGTCAAAAGAAGAAGTAGAAAAAAATTTTAACAGAATACTTTTTTTGAATTATTGGATTATAGCTTTTTGCTCCATCTGTCTGATCTGTCTCATACAGCCATTTATTCATTTATGGTTAGGAGCTGATTATCAGTTGCCGATGTTTACGGTATTAATTATTATTGTTGTTTTCTATTTTAATGGGATGAGAAGAACAGTATTGGAGTTTCGAAACGCTGCAGGCCTTTTTTGGGCCGATCGATATAAAGCTTTGGTAGAATCATTTGTGAATCTGGTGGTTTCTATTCCATTGACCTATGCATTAGGTGTAGCAGGTGTGAAATTGGGAACTTTAATCAGTTTGTTAGGGGTTGCTTTTTGGGTAGAAGGGAGAATTCTGTATAAATATTTGTTTCAAAAATCGGTTTTGCAGTATTTATTTTTGCAAACAAAATATGCTGTGGTTACAGGTATACAGCTGATTTGTGCATACTGGGCATGTCGGCTTATTGATCTGACGAGTTTATCTATGCTGTTAAAGTTTGTTCTTCAAATGGTAATTTGCCTCATCATACCAAATGTTATGATTGTTATTATATTTTGGAAAACAGATGAATTTCAATATGCAAAAAATCTTGTAAAAAAGATAATAAAAAGATAAATATAAGGAGTTCCTATGCATTTATTTCTCAGTTATTGTAAATCACATATTTACGAATTGCATGCACTGTTGTCGGCTACGATTACGTTTTTTCTTATGTTTGAGATAAAAAAGCCTATAAAAGAATGGACACATAAATATGTTGCGGAAAAAGCCCAAAAGGATAAAAAATGGAGAGAAAACAGGCAGTTATATTATAAGAGATGTAATATGTTGGTTTTGATTGCAGCAATTTTGATTGCAGCGATAGTTTTTATTTTCTTTTCTTTGGTTTCACCATTTATCTATTTTTCGTGGCATATGACATGGTTAAGTGGTGCGTTCGCATTGACGGAATATGCAATATATGATCAGGTGATTGGAAAGGAAAAGCAGGATTATGAATAGTGTGATAACCTTTTTTGTGGGTTGTGCAGCATTTGCCGTCATGATGCTTGTAAAAATTCCTATAAAAAAATTGAATTGGGAACTGGCAAAAAGTGAATTACAATATAAACGTTTGAATATTTTCTTAATAATATTAACTTTTTTGGTAGCAATCATATGTTATTGCTTTGCATTGGTTTGGCTTGGGGAAACGCATTTTAAATTATGTTGTGCTATAAAGGGGGCATCCGTTGCGATGGCATTTTATGCAATTTATGAACAATGGTGCGGAGATGACAGAAAAAGTTAAGAATAGAGAGGTTTGGTTACAAATAAAAATGGAGGAGAATATGTCAATTTTAGCCAATTATCTAGCACAATTGATAAAAGCACAGTTAAATGGAGAGAAGCCTGTATCTGTGCCAGAAGAAATACAAGTAGAAGATCTGATACATCTGTCCTGCAAAAATCATATGGAATATCTTGTTATGGGGGCTTTGTTAAAAACGGATGGAATTTCGGAAGAGATACAGGGGATACTTCGTAGTCACGTGATGAGAAGTATTGTTCGAACTACGACACAAATAATGGATTTGAAAGAGATCATAAGACGTTTCGAAGAGAAGAAAATTGTAAATCAACCCATGAAGGGGGCACAGATGAAATTTATATATCCGTCTCCAGAGATGAGGGAAATGTCGGATATCGACATTTTGATTCGCCATGATTGCATGGATCGGGCTGCGGAAGAGTTAAAGGACATGGGGTATGTTTTAGAGCAGGCAATTAAGCATCATGATATATATGTGAAAGAACCTTTTATGGTCGTTGAAGCACATCGTGCAATGTATGATAAAACGGTGGACAATAATCAGTATGAGTATTTTTCAAATTTTTCCAAAGCAATATTGAAAAAGGGATATAAATATACTTATGATTTTAATGATGAAGATTTTTATATCTATATGATTGCACATATGGCAAAACATTTTTATGTAAAAGGATGCGGAGTACGTAATCTTGTAGATATTTATGTATATTTAAATGCAAAAGAAGATGTTTTAAATCATAAATATGTGGAGGAAGAGTTGAAAAAACTTGGATTATCAACATTTACAAAACATATGGAAAAACTTGCGTTTGCATGGCTGGATCAAAAACCATTTACGGAATTTCAACAGCAGGTATTTGACTATATGTTAGACAGCGGTATCTATGGAAAGGACGAAAATGGAATTTGGAATAAGTTTTCTGAATTTAAAATGAAGGGGAAAGAAGTGTCAAAGTTTCGATTAAAATTGTGGTATTTTTTTCCACCAGTCGTGTATATGGCTGAATATTATCCGTGGATTGAAGGAAAACCATTTTTACTTCCGATTGCGTGGGGAATCCGGGCATGCAGAGGAATTTTTATGAGAAAAGGGACAGATAAAAGAAAAATGATTCATGAAATTGAACAGGAACAGGTTCAAGTGTATAAGAATATATATCAAAAAATGCAGTTGCATTTTAAATAAAAGAAAATTTGGCAGATGCAAATGTCATAGGACATTTATGTGTGAGGAGTCTATTGGATGTGTAATAGTAAGCAGCCTTTGATCAGTATTATTGTTTGTGTATATAACACGGAGAAATACATCGCAAAATGTTTGAAATCTATTTGTGCACAAACATATGCAAATATAGAGATTATTGTTGTAAATGATGGCTCTACAGACAAGACAGCGATGATTATAAATGAGTGGCAGGAAAAGGATGAAAGGATTGTTCTTGTTCAGCAGGAAAATAAGGGATTAGCAGTTGCAAGAAATGTTGGGCTTGATATTTCGAGGGGAGAGTATATTGGTTTTGTGGATGCGGACGATTATATAGAAAAAGACATGTTTCAGATATTGTATGATGCAATTTTACAAAGCGATTGCATGCTATCCATGTGTGCGTACAGGATTATGGATGCGAATGGAAAACGTTTTCCTAAAAATATAGAAAATCCTAAAAGTCAAATTTATGATGTAGAAAAATTTTTCTTCACGGCAATTGCTGACCGGATGTATTATGGAATGTGTGTATGTGCATGGAACAAATTATATAAAAAAAGTTTATTTGATGGATTGCGTTATCCGATAGAAAAATTGTATGAGGATAATTGGATGATACATAAACTGATCTATAAAGCAAAATCTGTTGTGTTCATAGATAAAGAATTATATTATTATCGCCGAACGGATAATAGTATTATGCATTGTGCTTTTTCGTTAAAGAGATTTGATAATTATTTTGCACAGGTGGAACGCATTGCTTTTTTTGAAAAGAATCATGCTTCGAGAAACTTGATCGATGCATGGAAAGTGGACTGTGTGAAGTTTGGTATTAGTTACTGGTTTCAAATGAAAGATTCTAAATGTGCAACAAAAGAAGAAGAAAAAGAGTATTATACTGCTGTAAAAAACAGTATACAGGATTTTGTTAAATTATGCCCAATTCCTTTACGGATGAAGGGAATTATTTTTTTAAAGATGCCACACTTATTTTTTTTATTACATTGTGCAAAACAAAATTGATTGATATTACGGCTTGTGAGGAGAAACTGTTTTATGAAAATTACAAAGAAAATATGGCTTTTACGCATATGTACGGTGTTGTATACTGCTATTTTCTGCATAGGATGTATTGCAAAAGGCGGAGTGTTACAGGATGTGTATGCGTCATCTGCAAACACTGTACTTGTGAAAAAAACAAAGGCAGATAAAAATGTGATTCCTGATAAATATAATACGGGTGCCAAAGGAAACTTAAAGAAAGTAAAGCTAGGTGCTGTCGTTGGCGGAATCCAGTTTACGGCTGCAAGTGGGAATACAAAAAATTCACTTGATTTTTATTACAATAATAAACAGGTAAAAGGAAAGATAATTTTTAAAGATTATGATTTCTCTAAATATCCGGTTGTTTGTTATAATTCCCAAAAAGTAGAGCAAAAAATTAATGTTACATTTATAAATTGCAAGTTTTCTTATTTTGCAACAGATCGAGCATGTACAAACGTGTCATATGAGTTTCAAAAATGCACATTCAAAAATTTTGGAGGAAGTAATGCTTCATTTGACAGGTGTAAATTTGGCGGAAGTTATAATGATGGATTAAATCCGTTTCAGAAGATTAACGTTAAAAATTCTTTTTTTTGTGATCTTGGAAGTGTAAAGTCAGATAAGGTGATACATTCCGATGGAACACAGATTTATGGGTGGAAAGGAATTATGGCAAAAGATATTTTGTATAAAAATTGCAGATTTGAAATTCCACAGATTGCACCGAAAGGGAGTAAAGCAGGGGTGAATGCGTGTATCATGCTCCAGCTGGAATATAGTGGTGCAGAGTCTATAAAATTTGAAGATTGTATCTTGAATGGAGGAGGGTATAGTATATATGCTCATTCAATCAGCAAAAAGTATCCTTTAAAAAATATAGAGTTTAAAAATATTCAGGTCGGAGGTGCAAAAACATACGGAAGCATATATCCGGATGTGTCATCTGCTGTAACATTTGAAAATGCAAAAGAAACATCAACATTGTACGTTGGTTCTGTATGGAAGGAAAAAGGAAAAGTTCATTTGAGTGTTACAAATGATTCTTGTCGGAAACGTAAGTTGTTAGTTATTACAGATCAGGGAAAATATTCTTATACTATCCCTGCCTGTCCTAAGGGTGGTCAAACAGACATTAGCCAAACATATGCAGATATGCCATTTGACCAGAAAATTGTAATTCCCCGAAAGTGTAAGTATATTATATGTTATGATAATACATTTTCTGGAGCAGCGGAACAGATTCGATTTGTAAACTGGCAGAGGAAAAAAGTTTATTTATCACAAAAAGAAAATAAAAATTTATACAGCAAAAAGAATGAAAATATTACATCAGGAAAATGTGGAGAAAAAATCCGATATACATTGTCGAAAGCTGGCGTTCTCACGCTAAGAGGTAAAGGAGAAACATATTCTTATCACTCGAATAAGAAGACCCCATGGCATAAATACAGTGACCTGATAAAAATCGTGAAAGTGGAGAAAGGTATAACCGGACTAGGAAACCAGCTGTTCAAAGAATGTGGAGCGATTCAACAGGTAAGTTTGCCAAAAGAATTACAAAATATTGGGGACCGGACCTTTTATGGGGCTGTTTTTTTGAAGCGGGTGGAGTTGCAAAAGAAAACAAAATATAACAAAAGCACCTCGTTTTCGGGAAAAACAATAGTAATAAGGAAATAAACAAAATGTAGGAATTTCGTTTCAGAGTATGAGGATTTAAGATGGAAGATCTATTAGTTAGTGTGATAGTGACAGCGTATAATGTTGAAAAATATATCGACGAATGCATAGAAAGCATTGTGAATCAAAGTTACAAAAATCTGGAGATAATTATTGTGGATGATGGATCTCCGGATTCTGTTCCACAAAAATGTGATGCATGGAGAGAAAGAGATACAAGGATTAAAGTGATTCACAAAACGAATGGTGGAGTTTCATCCGCAAAAAACACTGGGGTAGCGGCAGCAACAGGGGAACTCATCGGATTTGTAGATGGTGATGATTGTATTGCTTTAAATTATTATGAAACATTGGTCAATGCGTTAAAAAAGAATGAGAGTGATATTGTTCGTATGGGGATGGAACGAATTGATGAAAATGGAAAGTTCATTAACCGGGTCATTCCTAAGAAAGCCTCTTATAGCGGTTATGAAGCGTTACAATGTATTGGAAAAGATGATGGAATATTTATAATGAATCAGCTGTCTTTGAGTAAAAGAGAGGTATTTGAAAACATTTCTTTTCCGGAGGGACGTGTGTGTGAAGATGCAGCTGTTGCACATCAATTTTACATGAAAATAAAGAAACTGACAGTATTACCATATGATTTATATCGGTATCGGATTGTCTCGCAGAGTATTATGCATAAAAAGATAGTCATAAAGAGACTGGATATTATAGAGGCTTTGTATGACCGTTTTCTGTCTTATCAGAATTCAGGGTATATAGAATTGCTGGCAGATACATGTAATATTGCAAAAAACAAAATGTGGATACTTGGAAGAATTAAATTTGTTACAAAAGCAGATAAAGCCAGAAAGCAGCAGATTATTAAGATGTATCGATACATGTATAGAAATGTAGAAAAACCTGTAAGCATCCAATGCACATTGTGCTATTTTTTCCCATATTTATATAATAAAATGAGGGAAAGATTGAAATTTAAAAGAAATTTCATGCATGTTTTATAAGCGTCATGAGTTCTCATAGAGAATTGGTTGGTTGAAAACAAATTATGCATATGTTAAAGTATTTATATGGTACTTTAGTCACAAAAGAAAGCTCATGACAGGAGAAGTAGTAAGCTATGAAAAATAAGAGAGTATTGCGTGCAACAGCAGTGCTGTTGGGAATGGTAACATTATTGACAGGGGTCGTCTTTGGATTAAAATCATCAGTGAATATAGATGATGATCCGATTGCTCTTGGAGGAACGGAAGTGTCTGAAGATTTTTTGGTACATCAGACGGAGGATGATGTGAGAATAATTCCAGATAAGTATAATACTGGAGCAAAAGGAACACTGATCAACGTAGAACTCGGGGGAATGGTTGGAGATATTCAACTTGTTGCAGGCAGTGGGGGAACAAAAAACATATTCGATTTTTATTACCGAAATAAGAATATTGAGGGAACAGTTACATTAGAAAATTATGATTTTTCAAAATATCCGTTAGTTTTGTATAAGGCTGATAAAGTAGAGAAAAATATAAATTTTGTTTTTAATAATTGTAAATTTTCTATGGTATCGGTAGGAAACAAAAGCGCAAGTATTTCTTATGCATTCAACAACTGTACTATTGAAAATTTTTATGGAAGCAATGCAAAATTCAGCAAATGTAAGATTGGTGGCAGTTATTATGATGGAATAAATCCTTTTCAGAACGTAGAAGTGACAGATTGTTTCATTTCAGATTTTGGAAGTACAAAGGATACTGGTAAGGAGATTCATTCAGATGGAACACAGATTTACGGGGCGGCAGATGCAGAGGTAAAGAATATTTCATTTGACAATTGCAGGTTTGAAATTCCGCCGGTTGCTCCGGCTGGCAGCAATGCATATGTAAATTCCTGTATTATGCTTTCTTTGGAATATAGTAATGCAAAAGCAGTTCAATTTTCAAATTGTATTTTAAATGGAGGCGGATATACGATATATACCTGTGCCAAAAAGGATAATTTTAAATTAGAGGATATTAATTTATCAAATTTGCGCGTGGGATGCGCAAAGAAATATGGTACCATTTATTACAAAATATCTCCAGGTGTGACTTATGATACAGTGGAAGATACAGAGGCTTTGTATGTTGCATCCGTATGGAAAGAAAACGGAAATACGCATTTTAGTGTTAGTAACGACACGAATAAGGAGAGGACACTGAAAATTATTACAAAGTCTGGGGCATATGATTATACAATTCCGGCTTGCAAAAATGGAAACGATATGTCGGAGGAGGATACGTATGCAGAGATGCCGTTTGATGTCGATATTACAATTGCAGAAGATGCGGAATATGCAATCTGTTATGATACGACAATTGAAGGATGCGCGAAGCAGATTCGATTTATGAACTGGGGAGATGCCAAGGTATATCTTACCAAGGAACAATTCTCAACATTATTTTCTGGAGCGGAAGATGTGCTGTATTCTGGACAATGTGGGAAAAATGTAGAGTATGAATTGAATAAAAAAGGCGAGCTTACATTGGAAGGAACTGGAGACACATATTCTTATAGTTCGGGAAAACCAGCTCCATGGACAAATTACAGCGATTTGGTAAATGATGTAAAAGTAGAAGAAGGTATTGAGGGATTAGGACAACAGTTATTTAGAAACTGTACAGCAATTAAAAAGGTTTCTCTGCCAGATAGTCTTACAAAAATAGAAACAAGAACCTTTTTCGGATGTACGGGATTGCGAACCATTACGTTACCAGCAGCATTAGAAAGTCTTGGAGATTATTCTCTGCCATACGAAACCCTTACAAGTGTATATTATGATGGGTTGCAGTGGGATAAAGTATATGTATCTGCTAAAAATGAGGGATTAAATGATAAATTATACTTGAATGAAACAAATGAAGAAACAGATATTCTCGAGAATGGAAAATGCGGAACAGATGCGACTTACACCCTTTCAAAGAGTGGTGTGTTGAAGATTATCGGTACCGGAGAAACTTACAATTATAATACTGGGAAACCCGCACCATGGTATGATAACCGGGAGCTGATTGTAAAGGTAGAAATTAGTGAAGGAATTACCGGCATTGGAGAACAGTTATTCAGAAAGTGCAGTAATATATCGGAAATTGATTTGCCGAATGGTATCGTTAAGATTGGGAAGAATGCATTTATTTCCTGTAGTAATTTGCGTAGCATAATAATTCCTGGCTCGGTCGAAGAAATCCAGACACGTGCATTTGATGCAACAGCACTGGAATCGGTCAAATATCAGGGAACAAAGGAACAGTGGGATAAAATTGTAATTGGTAATTTTAATACGAGACTGGTTGAAAATATTTCATTTACAGAATAAGGGTAGGTGGAAATGTCAGATGAATCCAATTAACTTTTTGAAATATAATCCGCAGAAACGATTAACAGTATATGCATATATATATTCCGCAATTTATCGTTTAGAATTATTTTTTATTAAACCAAAATATTTACAGAAACATTGGGGAATCGAAGGAAAAGAATCACCGGAAGAAGAAGCTCCATGGAAATACCGGTATGCGATGAATGTATCAAGGGTTGTGAACCGGATCTGCTCTAAGACGGCATGGGAAAGTAAATGTCTGGTACGTGCATTGACTGCACAAAAAATACTTAAGAAAAAGGGAATACATTCTACATTGTATTTAGGATGTGGGATGGAAGCTGAAAAGATGGTGGCACACGCCTGGTTGAGATGCGGAAAAATGTATGTGACCGGTGGTGATGGAACTGGATATTCTATTGTAGATAAGTTTTGTGCTTGAATATATGTCGAAAAATTTAATTCTAACAATCATGATAGAAAAGTTTACCCAATATGTAGGATATGCTAGACTTTATAGTGTCAATAGATATTGAGTAAAGGAGAATAATATTATGAAAAATTGGAGAAACGCAGAAATTGTAGAACTGAACATTAACGAGACAGCACAGGGTGGCAAGGATAGTACACGTGTCGATGGAATGTGGACAGATAGAAATACAGGTAATGCATGGGCTAGTTTCGCAAGTGGTGGAAACGCAGGCGGACCTGAAATTGATGTAAGACCAATACAGTAGAAATGGCAAATATGAAACCACCTCAATTCCGATAATTGGAATTGAGGTGGTTTTTTAATGAAAGAATTAAGACGGATGGTCGTAATTAGACAAATAGTAACTGAGTGAAACTGTATAGAGCAAATAGATAATCGGCTTGCTGTCACATTTAGGGTTAAGCTGCTTGTGAGTTTTGCAAAATGTTATCATTTCATTTATTTTATCTTGTTTTAAATAAGTTGATAACTGAGGATTATTTATAGTTTCCAGGATATTCAAACGATCCTGTTCCCATGATCGGGCTAAGCGATATATATAATCGCCACCCTGTAATCCACGGTGAGTAGTGTCAGTGGTGATATGTTCGGGAAGAATATCAGCCAGATAGCCGCGCACCAGATAACGTTCGATTCCATGTGACACAAAGCAGGTCATTGGAAGTGTAAGACATAATTCAATCATTCGTTTATCCTTGGTAGGATCGCGTTCTATAATACCATGAAGCAGACTTGAAATTGTATTGTACAGTCCAATCTGCTGAAAAGTAATTTGAGAGCAAATGTTATTGTGTCGTTGAGAATCGGTAAGCAGTGAGCCGTTTCCACAGGAGTGGAAGAGTTTTTGGTTCTGATACTTTATATGATATTTGTTTATTAGATTATCTCGGACATTTCCGTTCTTGTATGTGGATGAAATGCCGAAATAATCACAACATTTCTCTTTCCAGGCAGAATAAAAAGTATGTAAAAAATATTTTTTTGGTACATGATTTTTTTTCAGAAAATCACATATAGATTGTTTTGCCTGTATTAGATGAAACGTTCGCATTTGATGATAGGTGAGGGATAAAATATCTCCATAAGAAAGTGTCCCATTCCCCATCTGCCCGGTTAATTGTATTGTGCAACCTCTGGCATGTGCATCGTGGTTGACTTGATATATCCAGCTTAGATTTATCGCGGATTTTATTGGTAGATCATATTCTTCTACAAACTTCTTCAGATGCGTGAGAGCGTTTTCTCCTTTACAGTCAATAAAATGACTTTTAATATTCGGAAAACATGCCACGGTTTTTTTTACAGCTGAAGATTCATCCGGAACAAAATAGGCATCTGATTCGTAATCGTGTGCTTCATCTGGAATGGAAGTATAAGTATGTAAGATTTCACCGCGCTTTTCTAAAAATGGGGCAGCAATACTGACGATGGATGTCGAGTCAAGTCCACTGCTTAAATTTGCTGCTATCTGTGTTCCGGGACGAAGTAAATCCTCTACGCATTTGCGGAAGGTCTGAACGACCAGATCTTTGTATTGCTCTTCTTCCTGATAATGGATTTTTTTACACTTCTGCGGCTTCCAATATTGGATTTCAGATAATTTTCCATTTGTATATTTGATATAATGTGCAGCCTTTAACTGGAATACCTCTTCGAAAGGGGTAAGTCCTGGAAAAGCAAGCATACATGCGGACGGTTCAGATTCACATGCAGTAATCCATTTTTCAGATAATTTTAATTGTTCAGAGGAAAAGCACTCTTTAAACAAATCGTAGGTGGTACAGAAATATAATGTCTGACCTTGCAGAGAATAGTTGATGCATCGATTTCCGACATGATCGGTATAGAGCAGGAAAGTGTCTGTATCCGGTACATAGATGGCAAAAGAAAAAGCACCGAGCAGATGTTCCACAAAACGTTCTCCCCATGTCAGGTAGGCATGATAACTGAGAAGTCCATCCGGGATGTCAGCATCTGTAATATGAAGTTCTTGCATAAGTTCCGGACGGTTGTCCAAAATACAATCTGCAGTAAAAAAAATATTACGTTCCTTATCATGGTAAGGAAGGATTTCATGTACGGCTTCCGGTGTAAAATACTGGTGACCACATGCAAAATAGAATTTGTCGCTTAGCAGATCATCGATACGGTCAATTTTATATTTTCCCATTCTTTTTTTCATGGAAACAGAGAGTTCGGGTTGGATATTTGATTCGCTATGTGAAAGGATTCCCCATATGGCAGCCATTAGTTATCCTCCTCGGAATGAAAAATTATTTTCTGAATCTTTTGAAGCTGTGTATCGGTGCTGTCAATTCCGAATGGACGCATCATGCGATAGAGTGGAAGTGTTTGTACCGTTAGCAGACATTTTTGCATATCCTCGACGCAAAAACCACCGGAATTGCGAAACATTGGAAAAAGAAAGTTATTTTCCAAAAAAGAAATTAGTTTTTGATGTCCGTTCAATTCTGTTAAAAGTACATCGCTATCTTCATTTTGGACGGAAAGGCAGAGCATTGCGGACAGTTTACAAGGACTTTCGCAAAAACAGTTACGGCGTGGAACTGCAAATTTGTCGCGGTCCTCATCAATATAAAGAAGATCTTCGGTGTTCAAATGATTCCGGTGTACGGCATCCCGACAGAGTTTTTGCTGTGGAAATGCAGGATAAACCATGATATCCCCTTCTGAAGAAATATCAACAATTGCTACATCATCCGTCATCAGACGGAAGCCGTTTTCAAGCAGTTTTGTCGTAAGTGTTGATTTTCCGGAACCGCTGTCTCCGGCGATGATTAGAGCATTCCCATCATGTTCTACAGCACTGCAGTGAATTGCAAGCTGATTACGCTGCCAAAAGAGCATAGCAATACAATATCCAAATACAAAAGGAGTTAGTTGATTCATAGAAATTCCTTCTTTTGGACATATATCAATGATTATCCCGTCTGTGATCTGAAAAATTCCTACCTGATTGCAAAACAAAATATGAGTTTTGGTGATAGGAGATACATAATATGTGGTTTCTTTTTCTGCCATAGATAAAAGAGATGATGTAGTTTTTATGTAAATATCTGCGTCGCGCTCATCTGTTGGAATTAGATGTGAATATTCGATTTCTGAGCAGAGCGTAGTTCCATAAATTTTGTACCAAAATAATTCGTTGTTCATAATAAAATTACCTTATTTGTTTTTAAAACGGATGTAAATAAAACTATCATAATTGTTAGAATTTCTCAGAGGTCTTCTCAATAAGATTTTGAGTCATCACGCAATAGAACAGATTCATTAAAACAAAAGAATCATGGTCACGTTCTTCTTCGGAAGGCTTTCCTTTTTGCATCCACTGATCTATTACGGCAAAATCAAGGTATTTTGACCAGAAAGTCCGGTCTAATTTCTTGTTGACGATTGTTTTCATTTCCGCAAACTCCTTGTACCAATTGGGATTAGAAGGATAATTTTTGGCGCTCATGTCTTCCTTGATATGAACGGAATACAAAGATTTTGGCATAATGTCACGAAATGCTTCGCGGAAAATAAAGCGGTTATGCGAATTTTTCAGGTATAGGTGCCGTGGAATCGATACAGCAAAGTCAATAACGCGGTAATCAAGGTATGGAACGATGTAGCGAATATTGTTGTAAGCGCCCAATAATGCGACATTGTCCAGACGATTCCGACTGCCTCCATCCGCAATGTATCGAATCGGATCATAAGAAAAATGTAAGGCGGGCATATCCTTTTCAGAAAAATGACTGCGGAAGTTCTTGTTCAAAAATTCAGGTGTGGCAAAAACTGTGCAAAATGCACCAGTTAAAGTGCGGCGTTTCGGTCCGAGCTGGTTTTTACAGGCTTTAAGTGTTCTAAAAATACGTCCTTTTTGTCCATGGGTTGAGGACCACATAGAACGGAAAAAATGGTAGTACTCATGGTGATAAAACATTTCGTAAGGAGAACTGCGATGACTGATTCCCTCATCACCACCATGACCGGTAAAGATAACAGAGGCTCCGTTTTCGTGCATGCATGAACAAGAATCACAAAGTGCCATGGCATTGATATATGGTGGCATTGCATAGCGGAGTGCCGGTGGTTCGTTTTCATCCAAGGAAAATCCTAAAGATTGCATTTGCCGGGCAAGAAGGCTATTCATACTGCGATCACTTTTCATCTGACTGTAGTGGCATTGGATATGTTCCTGTTTACAAATATCTTTAATAATTAAACGTTCGTCATGGTCCGCATAGGGAATTTCATTCGGATCGACTGACCAGGAAAAATAAACACAGTCGCGGCCGAGACGATGAATTAAAATACCAATGACACCGGAATCAAGTCCGCCAGAGAGCTCAGCACCGGCTTTTCCAGGAATTGCCTGCAGACGACGCTGAATGGAATCCGTTACAAGTTCTTTGAGTTTTGCTTTATACAGTTCGAAAGAAGTGTAGTGAATTTTCTTTTTACCCAATTGCCAATAGCTGTGGATTTCCTGACTTATTTTTTCATTTTTTATAGAAAAAGTTATATAGGATGCTGGGGAAACACAGAAAATATTCTGATATTCTGTACTTGTTACACTGTCAACAAAATATCCGGAAAGCGTTCGGTAAATCCAGTCTTCATTAAGAGAAGAATCTACACCGTCTAATCCTAAAAGACCACGAATGTCCGTAGAAAAAGCCATAAAGGAATTGTCTGCGTAGTAATATAATGGGCGGATGCCCATATGATCGCGAAAGAGGGTCAGTGTTTGTGCATTCTCATCATATATGACACCGCTAAAGTCTCCATTGACATCTTTTAGTGCGCTCATACCAAATTGCGTGAGATAAGATAGCAGGAGCTCCTCGTCGGAAATGGAAGTTGGGGCATTGCATTTTATAATCAGTTCTTCACGGTTATATAGAAGTAGATCTATGGCCGCATACATGGAGTTCATATGTAAAATGGGAGAAGTTGTGGTATGTGTGGCTAACATTTGCAGACAACATCCAATTTGTATATTGTTTTTTTCAAAGATTTGTTTTGCATCCCGGCCATAAGCATTGTTCCATAAAATAAGTTTTTTCTTATTTTTATCCTGTGTATGTATCGAATTGCAAAATGTTCCAAAAATACCGCTCATTGGGTTCCTCCAGTTAAGTTTTTCTCATTTTATCGTAAAAAAAGAACTCCTGTCAATCCGACAGGAGCCTGTAATTGAATCTGAATTATGAATGTGCGTTTGTGTCTGGATCTGGAGCAACCGGCTTGTTTTCATTTCTGTCACCCAAAACGATATCGAAAGGTCCTTCATAGCCGACCTTGAAATATCCGTTTGCAGTTTCGTTAATGTTTAACTCGGTGATACTAGGTGTATTCCATTTTTTCATAATGTCTTCCTCCATTAAACCTTATAAATAATTATAATCTAATTATACAGCTTTGTCGAAACCAGTCAATATATCTAACAAAAATGATAGAGTTGAAAGAATAGAGGATACAAATAACAGTCAATGTGTTAAGATGAAGAAAAACAAAAGGGAAAAGGGTCATGGAAAGATATTGTTTATATGGAATGTCTCTTGTTTCGGATCTTGCGTTTCCACAACTTGTTAAAGAGACAGAAGAATATCGGCGGCAGCATCCGGATGACTGGCAGATTGAGATTGTAAAGGGAAAAATCCCGCAGGATATCCGGGAACGTACCGACGTAAAATACGAGTTTGGGGATGATTTCAGCTGGCTGGTAAACAGTACGGCATGGATCATCGTGGAGAACGGAAAACGGATTACTTACGAGTTGAAGGAAGGCGGCAGGGTGGATTATCTGCGCTCGTATCTTCTGGGATGGGGAATGTCCATGCTTGCTTTGCAGAGAGGAATACTTGCAATCCATTGCAGCGCAGTGGCGGATGAAGCAGGTGCGATTCTGATCTGTGGGGAGAGCGGAGCCGGTAAATCAACCGTGACGACCGCTTTTTTGGAAAAAGGGTATCGCCTTATGGCCGATGATATGGCCTTTGTTGAGGTGACGGAGGATGGAATTGCAATGGCAAGCCCGGCATTTCCGTATCAGAAGCTTTGCAGAGATGCGGCGCTTGCAAAAGGATATCATATGGAAAATATGATATATATAGATGAAGAGAAAGACAAATTTCTTGTGCCGTATACCGGAAATTTCTCTCTTTACCCAGTTCCGGTACGTGGCATGTGTATGCTTGGCATTGTTTCGGGAAAGCAGGTTGTATCAGCAAAAATAAAAGGCATGGATCAATTTCATCTTGTTGCCAATAATCTGTTTTTGCGGCACTTACTTGGAGCAAAGAAATATGAGCCGAAGATTGGACAGCTTTGCCTGAAGATGGCAGCGTCTGTGCCTTGCGGTTTTATAGGAAGACCGCAGGAAGGGGATTCCATCGAAGCGATTATGGATTCTGCAACGGAATTTTTAAATGAATGGACAGCTGAAAAATAAATTTGAATTAGAAAATCGGGTATAGTATAATTATAACTATTCAGTTAATTATATAGATTACATTTTAAATATGGAAAAGCAGAAGGAGAATTTAGTATGAAACGTGATCGGGCAATCGAATTAAAGAAAACACTTAATGTAACGGACCTTGCAGGGGAAAAGGTTATGGTAGATTTTGAGCAGGGCAAGTATTTTATGATTAAGGGAACCGGAAATGACATCTGGGATATGTTACAGGAAAACAAAAATATTACACCGGGAGAGATTATTGATAAACTGCTGGCAGAGTACGAAGTCAGCCAGGAGGAATGTGAAGCGTCTGTGATGGAGTTCCTGGGAAAAATGCAGGAATTAGGCTTTATTGCCTAAGCATGAGAGGGTAATAATGTGATAAAACGATTAAAAACTATGTGGGATGACAGGGAGAATCAGGCACGGTATATGAAGTGGCTGATGCAGTATTCCAAGCCGTACATAGGAAAAATTATACTTGTCATGCTTCTCGGAATTGCAAGTACGGTTGCGTCACTTGTAATGGTTCAGATTTCAAAGGTTATCATCGACAATGCCTCTTTTGGAAATGCGTTTGTCCGGCTGCTGGTTGTTTACCTGTTGCTGATGTTGTTGATGCAGGGAATTTCCATTGTAAATACGCTGGTATCTACGATGTTAACGGAGCGTTTTTCGTTCGGCATAAGAAAACAGATTTACGAAAAGATCATTCGGTCACACTGGATGAGTATTACAAAGTATCACACGGGCGATTTGATGACTCGGCTGACCAGTGATGCGGGAAATATTGCGGATGGTATTATCGGAACGATTCCAAATATCATAATGCTTATTGTAGAACTGGTTATGGTATTTTTTACATTGTTCTATTATTCGCCGCTGCTTGCAATTCTTGCGCTTCTGGTGGCACCGGTTGCAGCAATCATGGCATGGTGGCTCGGCAAAAAGCTTCGCGTATTGCAGAAAAAAGTGCAGGAGACGGAATCTGCATACCGGTCATTTTTGCAGGAGAGTATGGCAAACCTTCTTGTTGTAAAGGCTTTTACAAATGAAGATTATTCGGTGAATCGATTGACCGATTTGCGGGAGAATCGTTTTTACTGGGTATATAAAAAGACAAAAATGGGAGTGATAAGCTCGACGGCAATGTCATTGGCATTTCAGCTCGGATATATCGCAGCATTTTCATACGGCGTATACCAGATTGCAAATGGAGCAATTACATATGGAACGATGTCGGTTTTCCTGTCATTGGTGAACCGTGTGCAGTCACCTGTGCTGGAATTGGCGCAGCAGGTTCCAAGGATTGTCATGATTCTGACCTCCACAGGACGAATTGTTGAGTTGCAGAATATTCCGTTGGAGGAAAGCAGCAAGAAGCAGATCGAGGCAAAAAAAATTGGTGTCAAGGTTGAAAATCTTTCCTTTGGATATACGCAGGAACCTGTGTTAAAGGATACGTCATTGACGATTGAGCCGGGTGAGTTTGTAGCAATTATCGGAGAATCCGGTATTGGTAAAACGACACTGATTCGCCTGATCATGTCTTTTATGAATACTTATCAGGGTTCGATTACGTATTTTAATGAAAAAGGAGAGACAGAACCGGCAAATGCCGCGACACGTGAATTTGTCTCCTATGTACCGCAGGGCAATACATTATTTAGCGGAACAATCCGTGAAAATATCCGTATTGGTAACCTGAATGCAACAGAAGAAGAAATGTGGAAAGCACTTCGCATGGCATCGGCAGAAACTTTTATCAGGAATCTTCCGCAGGGACTTGACACAGTAATCGGTGAGAGAGGACATGGACTCTCGGAAGGACAGGCGCAGCGTATTGCAATCGCCAGAGCCTTTGTACGCAAAGCCCCGTTTTTGATTTTGGATGAGGCAACTTCGGCATTGGACGAGGATACAGAGATGGCAGTGATACAGGGACTGCAGGAACTTACACCAAGACCGACCTGCCTGGTAATTACACATAGAAAAAGCATTTTACAATATTGTGATCGCGAAATAAAGATCGAAAATAAAAAAGCATCGGATTTATAATCCTTTGCTTTTTTTATTTACGGATTTATATGAATTGGGAGCTGAATTGTGAAAGTACTTCCTTTTCCAGGCTGACTGGTACAGGAAACGGTTCCATTATGTCGTTCTACAATGGCTTTCACGATTGCAAGTCCCAGACCGCTGCCGGTGGCAGAATTTGGAGTGCGTGAAGCGGAAACCGTATAGGTACGGCCAAACAGGTGTGGCAAGGCTTCCGGTGGAATGCCTGGACCATTATCACTGACGGCTATCTGTAAAAATTGATGATCTGAAGTGATTTTGGCGTGCAAAGTGATGGAGCTTCCTTTTGGCGTGTATTTTGCGGCATTTGTAAAAAGATTATCGAGTACACGTACCATTTTCTGGACATCGATATCGATTTGACATTGTAAATCTTCCGGAAGATCTAAAATCATTTCATGATCATCGTAAAGACTTGCGGCTGTGGCATCGTAAAAGTATTCTTCCAGGAAAGGCAGGGCATCGATTGGCTGCAGATCCAGTTCTTTTGAGGTGTCTTCCACACAAAAAAGATAATACATATCCTGTATGAGATTTTCCAGAGTGGCAGTCCTGTGATCAATCAGACGGATGGATGATTCATAGTCTTCCAGACGGATATTCTGTCCGGAGGTGAGATAATCGATCGCGCTGCGGATTGCTGTAATGGGAGCACGCAGATCGTGGGAGATGTTGGCCAGCATGGTTTCCCGTTCCTGCTGCAATTTTTCCAGTTCCCGATTGGCGTTGGAAAGCTGTAAATTGGCTTCCAGCAATTTTTGCGATAAGCTTTCGATACTTTCCGGTTCAATGGAAGGGGATAAAAACGTTTGTTTTTCCATAGTTATGTGCTCACTTTCTCTGTGTTACAATCATCTATTTCATAATGAGACGGTAGCCTTTGGACCATACAGTTTCAATCATATTTTTTAACTCGTAATTGTTTTCGAATTTTTTGCGGAGCCGGCTGACGTTAACCATGACAGAACGTCGGTCAGAGTCCTGATAATAGCCAAACAGGGCAGTGCCTAATTCTTCGAAAGTCACTTCCTGATTTGGGTGTTCTGCGAGATAGAGAAGTACTTCATATTCGCGATTGGCAAGTCCGAGATCTTCACCCTGAAATATTGCTTTGTGCGCGATTTTATCGATAGTCAGATTTTGAATTTGAATCAGATTATTGTTCGGAACCTGCTGTGTCTTTGCAAATCGGCGGAGCAGAACATCGATTCTGGCGCGCAGCTCACGCAGACTGTAGGGCTTTACCATATAATCATCCGCACCTGTGAGCAGTCCGTTGATTTTATCATCTTCGGAACTTTTTCCGGTCAGAAAAATGATTGGAACATCGGAAAATGTACGGATTTTTTTACAAACCTGATAACCATCCGCCTGTGGCATCATAATGTCCAGAATAATACAGTCTGGTGAAATCTGACAAATCAGTTTCAGTGCGTCGGTCGGATTGGATGCGGTGTAAACGCTGTAGCCTTCTCCGGAAAGGTATTTGCAATTAATAGAAAGAACTTCATCATCGTCATCAATTAGCAGTAATGTTGACATAATATACTCCTTTTTGCGACTGTCAAAATGTATCATTACAAAGTAATGCTATCATAAAATGAAGGAAATGAACATAGGAACAATGTCCTATTGAATAGAACTATTGGATACCGTATACTTATTGTGAGTTAGAGAAAATGTGTTGATATTCAAATGAAAGGGAATTATATGAATCGTACAAACACAGGGGCCAATACGGATACAGAGCAGATACTGGTAGATATATTCGTGATGGCAATCGCTTTTGGAATAGATTTACTGCTTTTTAAGAATATGATAGGGGCAGGAGAATTACCAGGTCTTATTATAGTTGTGATTACTTTTATCACAATCAATATTCTTGCAAATAAGGGAGAGTATTTGTATAATGTGACATTATTCAATTATTTAGATCGTATTCATGGAAAAAATCTTAAGTCATTTATATTATCATCTGTTATTACACTGTTGCTTTTATATTTACCGGTAAAAACAAATCGCCAGTCATTTCGATTTTATGTGATATTTTTAATCATAGCATATATTTTAGGGTGTGTGAAAATGTTAATTTACCGGCCTTTTTATGACCGGATTGCAAAGAGGGATAAGCCAAGAACACTTTTTGTTGGAGAAAAAGCGTCTTTTGAAAAATTCCGTAATTTTTTAGATAAAACAAACATTCGTCTGGAACCGGTAGGATATGTCGCGCTGAATAAGGCAGAACTGGATAATTCTTATATTGGGTGCCTGGAGAATTTGGAGGATTTGATACGTTCTTATCAGATAGATCAGATTTGTATTATTCAGCGACACGAAGATGAACTTGCATTCACCCAGAAGTATGAGGATTTGTGTATAAAAATGGGGGTAACTGTTCGTCTGGTTGTAGATCTGTATAATTGGCGCAGAGCGGATCATTACGTTTCAACCGTTGGAACTTATCCGGTCATTACATTCCATACAATCACTTTAAATACATATGAACAGATTATCAAACGGACAATGGATATTTTGGCAGGAATTGTAGGCGTGATCTTATCTTCACCGATTATGTTAGTGACGGCAATTGCTATAAAATTGGATTCTCCGGGACCGATTCTGTTTAAGCAGACGCGAGTTGGACAAAATGGGCGTCATTTTAAAATGTACAAATTCCGAAGTATGTATATTGATGCGGAAGAACGAAAAAAGGAGTTGCTTGAACAAAACGAACTTGAGGGCGGAGTAATGTTCAAAATAAAAGATGATCCCCGCATTACAAGAGTTGGAAAATTCATTCGTAAAACCAGCATTGATGAACTTCCGCAGTTCTTTAATATTTTAGGTGGGAGTATGAGTCTTGTCGGAACCAGACCTCCGACACTTGACGAGGTTGAAAAGTATGAGACAAGTCAGTGGCGACGTATCAGTATTAAGCCGGGACTGACCGGTATGTGGCAGGTAAGTGGACGTAGCAATATTAAAAGTTTTGATGAAATTGTGGAATTGGATACGGAATATATTGATAATTGGACATTGGGAATGGATATTAAAATTATTTTTAAGACAATTCTTGTATTATTGAAACATGATGATGCTTATTAAGCATAGGAAAGAGGAAGGTAAGGCATGCGTTTGAAACGTAATTTTGTGAAACAAATAATTATAAGTCTTTTGTTTGTTATAATTGCTGTGATTTTGTGGAATTATATCGAACCTTTGCTTGGTGTACTCGTATTACTGATGGCTTTTTGGAATGCAGGGGTAGCGTTACTTGCTTATTTTAAAACTGGCAATTAAAGAATATTATGATATGAGGGTCAAAAGGTATTTTGCCCCTCATTTATGATTAATCCCGTTGGAATAAATCGCGGGTATACACTTTTTCTTTAATATCATCCAGGCAGGGATTGTATCGGTTGGCAATCACGGCCTGTGACATTTCTTTGAATTCCTTTAAGTTATTGACAATTTTACTTCCAAAGAAAGTGGTGCCATCTTCTAAAGTCGGTTCATAAATGATAACGGTAGCGCCTTTGGCTTTGATACGTTTCATAACGCCCTGTATACTGCTCTGACGGAAGTTGTCTGAGTTGCTTTTCATTGTCAGACGATATACGCCGATGACACATTCTTTCTCCATATCAGCAGAATATTCCCCATTTTTGTTGTAAGCGTAATAGCCTGCCAGTTCAAGTACGCGGTCTGCGATAAAGTCTTTTCTGGTGCGGTTGCTTTCGACAATGGCACTCATCATATTCTGTGGAACATCATTGTAGTTGGCAAGAAGCTGCTTGGTGTCTTTTGGAAGACAGTAACCGCCATAACCAAAGGAAGGATTATTATAATGCATGCCGATACGGGGATCGAGACATACGCCGTTGATGATATCCTGCGTATTGAGGCCCTTCATCTCCGCATAGGTATCTAATTCGTTGAAATAGGATACGCGGAGTGCCAGATAAGTATTGGCAAAAAGCTTTACCGCTTCGGCTTCCGTAAATCCCATGAACAGAGTATCGATGTCTTCTTTTAATGCACCTTCCTGTAAGAGAGCAGCGAACTTATGTGATGCTTCTACAAGTTTTGTATCATTTTTGTCAGTAGATACAATGATACGGCTTGGATACAGATTGTCGTACAGTGCTTTGGATTCCCGCAAGAATTCAGGGCTGAATATGATATTCTTTGTGTCATATTTTTTGCGAACAGATTCTGTATATCCGACAGGGATTGTTGATTTGATGACCATGATGGCATCCGAATTTACCTTTAAGACCAGTTCGATAACGGCTTCGACAGCGGAAGTATCAAAATAGTTTTTCTGGCTGTCATAATTGGTAGGAGCTGCAATTACAACAAAGTCTGCGTTTTTGTAGGCTGTTTCACCGTCCAGGGTGGCAGATAGATCAAGTTTTTTTTCTGCCAGATATTTTTCTATATATTCATCCTGAATCGGAGATATACGATTGTTAATCTGTTCTACTTTTTCCGGAATAATATCTACGGCAGTCACATGATTATGCTGTGCCAGCAATGTGGCGATAGACAGACCGACATATCCTGTTCCGGCAACGGCAATATTCATAGGGGCGGGAGAGGCAAGATTTTCAGAACAGCTATTGGTAAACAGCTCTGTAATATCAAAAGCGAGAACTTCTCCGAGATGTTCCAGTTGTTCAATAGAAGGAACAAAATCATGCTGCTCAATGCGGGAAATCAGTGCGCGGTTAATTCCGGTTGCATCGGCAAGTTGTGCCTGTGTCATTGATTTTTCTTTTCGAAGTCTTGCGACAGTGTCGGCAAGACGGGAAGGGGATAACTTTTTCATACAAATACTCCTTTATAATGTTACTTACTATAACAAATTATAGCGATATTGACCGGAAAAATCAAGCATATTGTATATATATTGTCAAAAGTCAAAAGCGTGTTAATTATAATAACAAATTAGAAATTTGCGTTTGGCTATACAACAAATGAAGAAAGTGATACAATTCCCATGATACTGGAATTAGAAAATTTTATGATTAGCAAAAATATGAAAATGGATAAAAAAATGAAAATAAATATTTTACAGACATTACATAATTATGAAAGAAAAAATGTGAAAAAAGATATTCTTGCAGGAATTATTATTATGGCGGTTTCGATTCCAATTTCCATGGGATATGCACAGATTGCAGGACTCCCGGCGGTATATGGATTGTATGGATCGGTATTTCCTATTCTCGCATTTGCATTTTTTTCAACATCGTCGCAGTTTATTTTTGGGGTGGATGCTGCACCGGCAGCGTTGATTGGAGCTGCGTTGCTGAATTTAAATATTGAAAGTGGTTCAAAGGAAGCACTTTCAGTAGTGCCACAACTTACATTTTTTGTTGCTGTCTGGTTGTTTGCTTTTTATCTGATGAAGGCTGGAAAATTGGTAAACTATATATCAGCACCTGTAATGGGTGGGTTTATAACAGGTATCTGTACAACGATTATTCTAATGCAGTTGCCAAAGCTGATGGGAGGTACCGCAGGGACTGGTGAATTGCCGGAATTGGTGAAACATATTGCAAAGACACTTTCGGAAATCAACGTTCCTTCACTTATTTTGGGGTTGGTATCGCTTGGAATTTTATTGGCTACCAAAAAGATATGGCCAAAGGTGCCATTTGCTGTCCTTTTGATGGTGGCGGGCGCCGTTATGACAAGATTTCTACCGGTTGAAGCATGTGGCGTACATACGCTCAGTAAAGTAGAACCAGGGCTTCCAGTATGGAAATTACCGGATTTATCACTGATTTCAATGAAAGAGACAATTACGATCAGCTTGTCTGTGGCTGTGGTTATTATGGCAGAGACACTTCTTGCAGAAAATAATTTTGCACAGAAAAACGGTTATGCAATTGACGATAATAGAGAAATTCTTGCTTTTTCGATGGGCAATCTGATTGCATCGCTGACTGGATGCTGTCCGATCAACGGCTCCGTATCCCGGACCGCAATGGGAGAACAGTATCAAAGTAAGACACAGTTGACAGGAATTGTAGCCGGACTTTCTATGATGGTTGTTCTATTAGGAGGAACGGGATTTATTGGTTATTTACCGGTTCCGGTGCTGACGGCAATTGTAATTTCTGCGTTGCTTGGCGCAACTGAGTTTGAACTGGCAGCAAGATTGTGGAAGGTTTCGCGGACCGAATTTTTTATTTTTGTTGGTGCATTTGTGGGTGTATTGATGCTTGGTACAATTAACGGAGTTTTGATAGGCATTATTTTGTCTTTTTCAGAAATGATTATCCGGACATCCAAGCCGGCACGTTGTTTCCTTGGAATTCAGCCGGGACACAGCCATTTTCGGGATCTGAAAGAAAGCAGTCAGATACATGAAATCTCGTCTGTTGTGATCTACCGGTTTAGTAGTAATCTGTTTTTTGCGAATATTGCGGTATTGCAGAACGACATTGAAAGTCATATCAGGAAGGATACGAAAGCAGTCATTCTAGATGCCAGTGGAGTAGGAAGTATTGATATTACGGCGGCAGATCGACTGGAAATCTTGTACCGCTCTTTGAAAGATCGTGGAATTCGTTTTTATATGACAGAGCATATTTCAGCCGTAAACGAACAATTACGCCAGTTGGGACTGGGGTATCTGATTGAAGAAGGATGTGTACGCAGAACCATTCATATCGCACTTAAGGATATGGAAATTCATCGCCCGTATCCTCTTGATGGGGTTGATAATGAAATGAGAAGTGCATCCCGGAAACGTGCGGACAATCGTGTGCAGGAACTTGTATGGGCGTTTGGAAGTGAGTCGGAAGAACAGATTGAAAAGCAAATACGTCTGCAGATTGAGCAGTTGAAAAAAACAGGTGATGTTGAAGAAATGTTGCATGGACGTTGGTCACATATGGAAGAATTGGATGAAGATGAGTGGTTGGAACATTTGGAAGAGCATTTAAAAGAAATTGTGCATATTTCAGGCAAGGATGAGAGGACGCTTGCAGCACATTTTGAGGCGCATCGTCGGGAGGTGTATGAGCGAATTGCAAGAGAACATCCGGAACTCGCGGAACGTTTTCGGGAGAGGCGTCATATGCTGGACGAACATATGAAAGAAAAAAATCCAGAAATTTATGCACTTATTGTCAGTATGCGAAAGAAAAAGTGATAGGAATAATGTCCTATTGGATAGAACGTGCGGATACCGTATACTTTTTACTGGTACATGTAAAATAATTATGGAAAATGGCAAGAGGATAAATAAATTTTTCTTTTTCTTCTTTTTCCCTTTGCAAACCCCCCATTTTCCTGTATGATAGAGATAGATTAACAGTAAGGAGGCATACAGTTATGTTGCAGATTAAAAATCCGGTTTTGCCGGGATTTAATGCAGATCCATCCATTATCCGTGTGGATGATACATATTACATTGCGAACTCTACGTTTGAGTGGTTTCCGGGAGTTCGTCTGCACGAGTCAAAAGATTTAGTACATTGGAATCTTCTTCCATCCGCATTGTCCACGACGACATTGCTTGATATGAAAGGAAATCCGTCATCGGGAGGTATCTGGGCACCGGATCTTTCCTATGCAGATGGAAAATTCTGGCTGATTTATACGGATGTAAAAGTAACCGAAGGACCGTTCAAAGATATGATCAATTATCTGACGACGGCAGAAGATATCCGCGGACCATGGTCGGATCCGATCCGTGTCAATGGTGTGGGATTTGACGCATCGTTGTTCCATGATGATGACGGACGCAAATACCTTGTTCAGCAGACATGGGATCATCGTGAATACCACCATGCTTTTGACGGTATTACAGTGACGGAATTTGACACAGAGACAATGAAATTAAAACCGGAGACAGCACGTACGATCTACGCCGGAACGGACGTTAAACTGGTTGAGGGACCACATTTGTATAAGATCAACGGATATTATTATCTGTTTGCTGCACAGGGTGGAACCGTTTGGACACATCAGGAAGTAGTAGCTCGTTCAAAGACGTTAGATGCGTTGAGTTTTGAGACAGAGCCTGGCGATCCGTTTATTACAAACTTTGATACGCCGGAACTTGAGATCCAGAAGCAGGGACATGGTGCTCTCGTAGAGACTCCCGGCGGTGAGTGGTATTATGCAAGTTTGTGTGGAAGACCGTGGCACCACGAAAATGAAAGTTCGATCGACCCACGCGGCTGGTGTCCGCTTGGCCGTGAGACGGCAATTCAGAAAGTATACTGGGATGAAGAAGGCTGGCCTCGTATCGAGGGCGGACATGGCGGAAAAGTGCTTGTGGATGCGCCGAAAGATGCAATCTTGACAGAAGCACCGGCAGATCATTCGATGCATGATGAATTTGACACACCAAAACTTCATGATGAGTGGAATACCCTCCGCGTACCATTTACCGAGGAAATGGGTACGACAGGGGATGGCAGGCTGACATTGGTCGGAAAAGGATCCCTCAGCAATAAGCATGAGCTTTCGTTGGTAGCAAAACGCTGGCAGGCATTTAACTTTGATGCCGAAGTGAAAGTGAAATTTGATCCGTTCAACTATCAGCAGATGGCTGGATTGACAAATTTTTACAATGATAAGCACTGGTCATTCGCTTTCGTTACGTGGAATGAGAAAAATGGCCGCGTGATCGAAGTGGCAGAGTGTAATCGTGGCGGATATCGTTCGTTCCTTCGCGACGATGCGATTCCGGTACCGGATGATGTTGAATTTGTATGGCTTCGCACAAAAGTAAGAAAGCAGTCTTACAGCTACGAGTATTCCTTTGACGGAAAGAACTATACAGAGATTCCGGGCACACTGGATGCCGCTGTATTGTCCGATGATTACGTACTCCAGTCATACGGTGGATTCTTCACCGGAGCATTTGTCGGCATGGCATGCGTGGACTACTCCGGATACGATCAGACAGCAGAATTCCGCAGTTTTGACTATAAAGAACTGGATTAATCAATAGCAAGAGCCTTTTTTAAACCAGGCTCAATCAGATGGCTGGCGATGCCGCAGAGGATTCCGGGAAAAAGGACGAAAAGTCCGGGAACCAGGAAGACGATGAGGCAGGCGCCGGCCATTGTAAATAATAAGATGAAAGTTTCTTTGATGTGACCTGCCATCAGGCGCACGGAGAGCAGAAGAACTGCCGGAAATGAAGCTCGCAGGTGTGAGATCACGGCAAAGATATAATTGGCGAGAACCCAGAGGACGAGGCAGATTACCATCCATAGAAAGGGCGGTAAAAGATTGCCGTTTTTTCCGGTAAAGACTTGGGAAAGATCTACAGCCATCGTGGCACCGTAGCAGAGAAACAGGATTGTTGGTGCAAGAGACTGGAAAAAATTGGATTTAAATGCCGAAAAATATTCCCGGCAGATGTGAGCGGAAGTTTGTGTGTGACCGCGCGAGATACAATGATAAAGCGCCGTCAAAGAAGCCCCTGAAGTGATAAGAGGGACACTCGTAAATAAAAATAAAAAGCCAAGCACGATTATCTGACATGCAGTAGTCAGCCAGTCGTACAATTTGTTTTCAAGTAATGATTTCATAGAAACCTCCCCAAATAAATGATAAATTAAGCGGATTTCCGGTTAGGTGGACAGCTGCAGTTTGAGCAGTTCGGAATACGAACTTCCGGTATATTTTTTAAAACATTTTCCAAAATAATTTGGATCCGGAATGCCGACTTCTTTTGCCGTCATATACATAAGCATCCGCGATTCCAGACATTTTTTGGCCTTTTCCATGCGGCAGGCCGTGATGTAATCTGAGATATTCTGGCCGCAGTCAGCTTTAAAACGGCGGCTCAGGTAACTCGGATTGTAGCCGAATTCCTGCGCGATCGCGGTGAGATTTAAAGCGGAATCCGGATAGTGGTTATCAATATACTGCTTGACGTGTTCCATATCCGAAGAGACATCCTGCAGGACGGGCTGCTCCGGTACGGCGGCAGGCAGGGCATCCAGTTCGCGGATCGCTTTTTGGCAGGCTTCCCGGATGTCTGTGCGAACGATCGGTTTTAGAAGATAATCCGTGATCCCAAGTCCGATGCACTGCTTTGCATATTCAAATTCGTCAAAGGCAGTCAGGATAATGATTTTCATCTGCCGATACCGTTTTAACGCAATTTTGGAAAATTCGATGCCATCCATAAAGGGCATACGAATGTCTACAAAAATAATGTCCGGATGAAGTTTATCGATAATATTGATCGCTTCAATCCCACTTGCTGCTTCGCCAACAACTTCCAGCCCCATTTCCTGCCAGTCGACCGCTGCTTTTAAAAGATTGCGAAGCGCCTTTTCATCGTCAATGATCATAACACGATACATAAAAACTACACTCTCCTTTACATTATAACAAAAATATCTAACAGCCATTTGAAAGTGGCAGTTTCAAAATAATCTCACAATATTCCCCTTCTGTACTGTGTATCTCAAAGACATCTTCCGTTTTATAATAATAACGGATTCTTTCAATGGTTCCCTGAAATCCAAAACTTCGGCTGTCTTTGCCGGAAAATAGAAGTTCCCGCTGGTGTGCGGACATACCGATTCCATTGTCGTAAATGCTAAGAAATAGAAAATCTTCCTGACGTTTTACCGTGACACGGATAACCCCATGTTCGCCTTTTGGGCGAATCCCATGATAAATGGAATTTTCTACGAGCGGCTGCAGAATCAGGCGCGGAACACGGATGGAAGACAGGCCTTCTTCAATTTCATATTCATCTGTAAAAATATCCTCAAAACGTGTTCTCTGCAGTGTAAGATAGCTTTTTACAATTTCTATTTCTTCTCCCAGAGACAAGTCCGTGCTTCCTTTACTTAAGAAACGACGGTAAAAATTTCCAAGAGTTTCCAACATATTATATACTTCATCGGTTCGGTTTTCCAAAGCCATATAACGGATCATATCCAGAGTGTTATACAAAAAGTGGGGCTTCATTTGCTCCTGAAGAGCATCTAATTCAGCCATCCGCAGTGTTTTTTCTTTTTGAAGAAGTTCTTCGATCAATTGATTGATCTCAATCAGCATAGCGTTGTAGCTGTTTTTTAAAAGACCGATCTCGTCATCGTTTACATTCATACTAACGCGGTGCAGCCAGCCGTTTTGCACTTCGGCCATGCTGTCGACCAAACGCTGGATCGGGTAGATGACATTTTTGGCAATATAAGTATTGATCAGCCACATAAATGCGAGAAGTATAAAAGCGCCGATGATCAAAGCGACCAGTAATTTGGCAGGGAGCCCGTCTAAAATCCGTACTTCCAGACGGGAAGCAAGGATGAAATGAGAGTCTCCCAATGTGTCGCAGGTAAATATACTTTTGTAAAATAGTTTGTCCGTTTCTTCGCGCGTGTTTTGAAGTAGATTTTCCGGATTTAAGGAGGAAAATGTGCTTTCATTATCCTTGCAGATTAATCTGCCGGATGCGTCATAAAGAGCAAAATGGCTGGTTTCGCCGGAAAGCCCTTCATATGCCTGTTCAAAGAAGCGGCTTGGGAGATTGATTGCCAGGATACCGATCGGTTTTTGGGTGTTTATGTCATTGATGACACGGACAAAAGACACCATTTCGCCAATGTTTGAGCGAAAGGCATCGCGAGTGCCTGCTTTAATAACGTAATTTCCCTTTTGAGCCATGACTTCGTCCAGCCATTCTGTTTCAAAAATCTTGTCAGTATTGACATAGGTGATTCCCGGACCGGTGTTAAGGTATTGGCCGTCCATGCGGAGAATCACGACATTACAAGAAAGATTAAATGTATTTAGAATGTCGTGGATCTCCTGGAGAGCATTTCGTGTGCGAGGAGTAGAATTACTCTCTGCAAGTAAAAAAGTGCGTACAGTGCTGCGAAGCATGGTAAGGCGGCTGATGCTGTTAATGGACTTCATGGTGCTGTCCAAGTTATTGGAAATAGCAGTTCGATTACTGATTTCTTTGTCGGCGATCGATTGCTGCATTTGATTTTCCAAAATCAGATAGAAGATACCTGAGCAGAATAAAATGCATACAATCATTGTACAAAGAAACAAAAACTGAATTTTTTCCCGAAGCCCCAATGACAAAAAACGTTTCTTCATAGTGCGTTATATCCCCAAAAATAACTATAAAATAAACTTATTATAGCACATTTATCCTTTAATTGCACCTGCCATTAAACTTTCTTGTATTTTTTTGCTCATAAAACAATAAATGATGAGTGTCGGGAACGTGGCGATGACAAGAGCAGCACCGATCGGCCCCCATTTGGTCGTGTAAGCCCCGGAAAGTGCCTGGATACCTACCGACAATGTACGATATTTACTGTCACTGATAAAGATGACGGCAAACATAAGCTCATTCCACGCTTGTAGAAAGGTAAAAATGCCAATGGTAGAAAGTGCCGGTTTCATGAGCGGAAGCACAATGCGGAAGAAAATGCCATAGACACCACAGCCGTCGATACAGGCAGACTCTTCAAGTTCACGTGGAATATTTTCAATGAAACTTTGACAGATCATAATCGCCATCGCCAATGCAAATGCGGTGTAAGGAATTATGAGTGCCTGATAGGAGTTTGTCATCTTTAATTCGCGTAAGATGATAAAAATTGGCAGGATTGCCGCGTGAATCGGTACCGTTAAGCCGAGCATAAAAATGCTGTTGACAAGTTTGCGGCCGCGCCATTCCATGCGGGAAAGTGCATAAGTCGCCATCAGGGAAAAGATGACAGTCAATGCAATCGTAGCAAAGGTGACAATGGCACTATTGGCAAAGTAAAGTGCCATATTTCCGGTATCGAGAGCCTCCGAATAGTTGCTCCACAGCCATTCTTTTGGCAGGCCGATGATGTTGTCGCCAAAGATTTCTTTATTTGTCTTTAGGGAGAAGGTAAACATCCAATACAGCGGAAATAGGTTTACCAATGCCCAAAGAGAAAGTAAAATGTACATTACACTGGTTTTTACTTTTTTCATTTAGTCCACCTCCGTTCGAAAACAGCGTTTGATCAGTATTGCGAAAAAGAAGCACAGGAAAATGATAAACATGGCAATCGAGCTTCCAAGTCCATAGCGGCTTCGGTCGAAGATCATGTTAATCATCAAGGTACTTGGTACTTCACTTGCGTGAGCCGGACCGCCGCCGGTCAATACATAGATCAGGTCAAAGGCCTTCAAAGAACCGGTTACCGCAAAGATCACACACATACGCAAAACCGGCTTGATCATAGGAATTGTGATATAACGTGATAATTGGTGGTCATTGGCACCGTCAATCTTAGCTGCTTCACGGATATCCGGTGACAGACTTTTAATGCCTGCGTACATGAGGAGCATGTGGTAGCCGACGTATTGCCAAAGCATCGGGATGAAGCAGGCGGCAAGAGCATATTTTTGGTCGCCGAGCCAGGTCTTGCACCATGTGTCAAGACCGACGGCATGCAAAAAGGAATTGACAATACCGTATTGTGGATTGTATATTTTCATCCACAATTGTCCGATGACGGTTGTGGATAACAAAACCGGAATGAAGAACACCGCCACAAAAAATCGTTCACCCTTGATGCCCTTTGCCAAAGTCAGAGCCAAAAGCAGGGCGAGGGGAAGCTGTAAAAAGACAGAAAGTCCGGCAAAGATAAAGGCGTTTCGCACGGTAGGGCCGAAGCCAAGACTTTTTTCTGTAAATAATTCAATGTAATTTTGTATACCAACAAATGTGCCGGAAGTGATGCCGTCCCAGTCTAAAAGACTATAATATCCGGACATAAAGATTGGTAAGATAATAATGGCTAAAAACAGCAATGCAGAAGGAAAGAGAAAAACGAAGATTGCTGTTTTGTTTTTTCTTATTTTGTCCATGAAATCCTCCTTTAAACGAATCGTTATAATGCCGGGCGGCTCCCGGACTGCAGCAATGCTGCTGTCTGGGAGCCGCCCGGCATCAAATCCCATTCACAAAATTAACGTGTGACTATTTTTTACTTAACTGCTTATCCATGCTGGCAGCAAATTCTTCCGGTTTCAGATCGCCTGCGAAGAGGGACTGAAGGAGTGTCAGATATTCTCCAGCATCATCGGAAGACATCAACGTATCAAACCACAACGTATAGGAAGTTGCGTTTCCGGCAATATCTGCTACCTGCTGTGTTAAGGCAGGGACGGAAGAAACATCATAATCTACGGTCCAAGCCGGAATTCCAGCACCGCTTAAGTAAGCATATTTGGAAACTCCTCTTGTAATCTCAAAAGCAGCGGCAGCGGCAAGGTCTTTGTTCTTCGTGTCGGCGGATACCATCAAAGTATCGGAACCTCCGCCCATGAAGTCGGTTACACTTGCATTTTCGCTGTTGACAACAGGAATTGGTGCAACAGCGAAGTTATCCGGGTTCTCGGCATCGGTAATGATGGAACCACCCATCCAGCTTCCGGTGAAGTACATTGGAACCTGTTCTGCATAGAAAGAAGCACTTGCTTCATCATTGGAAAGACCGGTTGCGCCGTCGATGAAAGCGCCCATATCAACCAATTCTTTGATGCAGTTAGCAGCTTTTACAAAGTCCGGATCGTTGTAGGACTGACCCTGCTTTGTCAAAGCCTTGGTGACTTTGTCTGCTCCGGCAGATTTAAGTGCTAATCCGTCATGAAGCATAGCAAGTACCCAAGTGTCTTTTACACTGGTTCCAATCGGTTTAATGCCTGCATCAATGAATTTCTGGCAGACAGCTTTGAAATCATCCCATGTGGCTGGTACTTCGACACCTTGTTCTTTGAACATTTCTTTGTTGTACCACATTACGGATACCGGTGTACAAGTTACGGAACCATACAATTTGCCATCGTAGATATCGTTGGCAAGAGCGGCTTTACTGATTTCCTTTTCGTAATTTTTGTAATAATCATCCAGGCACATTACTTTTCCGGAAGATACGAAAGATTCGGAAAATCCACCCGCCCAGGTAAAGAAAATGTCAGGAAGTTCATTGGCAGCGACGGCCGCTTTGATCTTCGTTTTATAGGATTCATTTTCAAATGTTTCCATATTAATCTTTACACCGGGATGATTTTTCTCAAACTCCTCGATTGCCTGAAGATACGGTTTGTGGAAAGAGTCGCTTTCTGTGGCGATCGTCCACATGGTCAGGGTTGTCTCATCCCCTGATGAGCTGTCTTTCTCTGAACTGCTGCCACAGCCGGTCAACGCGGACACAGCCATAATGACAGATAAAGCCAGAGGAAGAATTCGTTTTTTAAGTAACATAAAAATCCCTCCTTGTTCAAATAATGATATAGCCATTATAAGGAAAATGTAATCGAATTTGAACGGATTAATTTTACTTTAAGGGGTAAAATTTTTACTTTTGTAAAAAAATCCCCTGCCGCATTGCATGTAATACAGCAGAGGATTTTTGCGGTAATCATTCGGTTACTTCCTATCAGCCCATTGATTTTGCAGCGTTGATAAATTCATAGAAAGAAGCTTTTGGATCGGTGATTCCGGTGTCAAAAAGCAGTGGAGAGCAGGAAGCACGCCAGGAGATCGTGTCGTACAATCCCCACAAAGTGATGCCGGTTACGCCCTTAGGATTCACATTTTTATCGCGGTTACGGTTTTTCTCTAAAATCGTCTTCATCAGCTGGCCGACGTATTTGGCTTGGTCGGCACTTGTCTCATTTTCGTCGACATAAGAATAACTTGCAGATGAAAATCGGTAAGCCTCCATAGGTATACCAATCCATAAGATTACAAATAGCCTGAAACTCATTTTTCAGACGTCCGCGTTGAACTTCTAAATCGAGATACCTCTTAGAACATAGTTCATATAATGAGATGGTATGAACCGTCAATCAAAGAAAATAAGATGACAGAAAATATCTCTGATTCCGTTTGCAAAGAGTTGTATTGCAAATGGAGAAGTAGCGATATTGACAAAAAACTGGAGAACCGTGCGAATGTATTTACTACGTGGGACCGTGAAAAATACATGAGAGGAAATAAAGGCGACTATCTGGCATGCCGGAAAGATGATCTGCAGGATGTATATATCATCGGAAAGGTCATCTTTGCAAAAACTTATGAAGCAAAGCAATAATTTAAAAGTAAAAAACGCTTGACGAATAAAACGTCATTGCATATTATAATATATAAGTGAAAGGGAGTAGCCGGCATCAAAAGATGTTTACTCACCCGTCAGTACGATTGGAAACAATCCGGGAAGTAATCAAATGGCGAGACTTTTGTTGTTTACACAGCAGAAGTCTCGCTTTTTTGCGTTTTTCTGCAGGTAAACGAAATTATATTTTAATGGTTCTAAAAAGGAGGAACGCATATGATTTTTGTAGCAATGTTGATGTTGGTAATTGGTTTTACAGCGCTGGTAAAGGGCGCAGATGTTTTTGTGGATGGTGCAGCGACGCTGGCAGGAAAATTCGGGATTCCCCAACTTGTAATCGGACTTACAATCGTAGCGATGGGCACATCGCTGCCAGAAGCGGCTGTGAGTATAACCGCCGGACTAAAGGGAAATGCCGGGATCACGGTTGGAAACATAGTAGGAAGCAATATACTTAATATCCTGATTATTCTCGGAGTAACTGCACTGATTACGAATGTGACCATACAAAAGTCTACATTCAAATATGAAATTCCATACATGCTTTTCATTACCGCTGTGCTTCTGGTAATGGGAGCGACCGGAAATGAAATCAATTTTGTAGAAGGAATCGTGCTATGGGTTTTATTTATCGCATATCTGATCTATTTGTACTTTCTGGCAAAGAAGGGTGATGCGGGAGAAGATGACAACCAGTCGTTCGCACAGTATCCATTATGGAAATGTGGGCTGTTTATTGTATTAGGAGCTGTGCTTGTCGTCGCAGGAAGCAATTTTGTAGTAAATGGAGCAACTACGATTGCAAGAGCGTGTGGCATGAGTGAGCGTTTTATTGGACTTACGATTGTTGCTTTCGGTACATCCCTTCCGGAACTTGTAACATCAGTCTCAGCAGCGAGAAAAGGAAATGCCGGCATTGCGATTGGAAATATTGTGGGAAGCAATATATTCAATATTCTGTTTGTAATCGGAACCGTTGCACTCATTTGTCCGGTGCCGTTTGAAGGCAGATTCCTGATTGATACCGTTATTGCAATTCTTTGTGGCATATTGCTTTGGATAGGAACGATTCGGCATCGGCAGTTGCGCCGGCCGTGCGGAGTGATCATGTTACTTGCGTATGCCGGATATTTTGTGTATTTGCTGTCGCTGTAGTCATGTATGAACACTACCTTTTTAGATAGGATAGTTTTTAAAATAAGAATGATATCATGTGAATAATGCCTAAATTGGGATAATAAATTATAGAAATCGGCTGCAGATAATTTGGACGGCACTTATTATATTAGAAGTTGTTTTAGTAGCAAATACTTGGAAATTGCAAATGGAAGTTCTTCGAACGGAGCCGTTTTACAGCAGAACACTTATACGGGCAAAACACAGCAGATCAGGCTCCGGTTAAACAGTGGAATTACTGGGGTGGAGCATGTCAGTTATGGTATCTGGAAAAAGCACAATAACATTGAAATAAGGCACATACTGTGATATATTTATATTAAATTTTATCGACAGACTTCGACAAAATTTACTGACATGACTTGTTTATAGTTTATATGACTGAATTTGACATCTAGGAGGCCTATAATGGGAAAACTAAATGTCGCAATCGCAGATGATAATCAGCTTACTTTAGACTTATTGGGAGATATTGTCTCTAGTGACAGTGAGCTTCAGGTAGTTGGAACCGCAAAAGATGGGGAGTCAGCTTATCGTTTGATTAAAGAGAAACAACCGGATGTCGTATTGTTGGATATTGTCATGCCAAAGCTAGATGGTCTTGGCGTATTAGACAAAATTCGTTCGGATCAGGCGGTAAAAAATCCACCCAGTGTGCTGATGGTGAGTGCTGTAGGCAATGAAGGCATTACAGAGGACGCATTTGCAAAAGGTGCTGATTATTATATTATGAAACCTTTTGATCAGAAAACGATACTCGATCGTATTAAATCTGTACGCAGGCGTCGTCATGCAAAGAATTTTCAATCGAACAATGGGACAAAAGAATACGTAGAACAGGATATGATGAAATCTCTTGAAGAGGATGTGACGGGGATCATACATGAAGTTGGGGTGCCGGCACATATCAAGGGGTATCAATACTTACGTGAAGCCATTATTATGTCTGTCAATAATATGGATATGCTTAATTCGATAACAAAGATTTTGTATCCGAGTATCGCAAAGAAATTTCAGACGACGCCGAGTCGTGTGGAGAGAGCAATCCGGCATGCAATCGAAGTTGCATGGAGCAGAGGCAAGATGGATACACTCGATGATCTGTTTGGTTACACCATCAGCAATGGAAAAGGAAAGCCAACAAATTCGGAGTTTATTGCCTTGATTACCGATAAGATTCGCTTACAGATGAAGAACAAATAAGGGAGAAGTTTCTCTTATATTGTGGAGGTGGTTATTATGAAGAAGGTTCTGTTTGTTTCATCAGAAGCTATTCCATTTATTAAGACAGGAGGGCTGGCAGATGTTGTTGGTTCTTTGCCAAAGTACTTTAATCGTAAAGAATATGATGTGCGGGTTATGATCCCGAAGTATGCATGTATGGATGCATCATTTCTTCCGAGTCTTAAGTTTGTATGTCATTTCTATGTGAATTTGAACTGGAGAAGGCAGTATGTTGGAATATTTGAGACAGAATATAAAGGAGTTCATTTTTATTTTGTAGATAATGAATTTTATTTTGCAGGACCATCTCCTTATAATAATATCTATGAGGATGTAGAAAAGTTTGCATATTTTTCGAAGGCAGTATTAGAGAGCCTGCCATATTTGGATTTCGCACCGAATATCATCCATTGTCATGACTGGCAGACTGGATTGGTACCTGTATACTTGCGGACAACATATGGAGATGATAATTTTTATGCTGGAATGAAAACGGTTTATTCTATACATAATATGAAATTTCAGGGCAGATGGAGAATACAGGAAGTTATGGATATTACAGGGCTTCCAAAACAGATTTTTAATGCAAATGAGTTGGAATCTTATGGAGAGGCAAATTATCTGAAAGGCGGTATTGTATATGCAGACGCAGTATCGACGGTTAGCCCGACCTATGCGAAAGAGATTACGACTGTTGAAGGAGGCGAGGGGCTGGATGGGCTAATGAGTGCCAGAAGAGACAGTCTCTATGGAATTCTTAACGGAATTGATTACGAAGAGTATAATCCCAAAATTGATCCTTATATTGACACTAATTTCAGTCGTAAGGATGTATTTACCGGAAAGAAGAAAAACAAGGCAGCTCTCCAGAAGGAGTTAGGACTTTCGCAGCGAGAAGATACTTTTCTGGTGGGCATCGTATCACGTATGACGAATCAGAAAGGATTTGACCTGATCGCTTATGTGATGGATGAGTTGTTGTCAACGATGGATATACAGTTGGTGGTTCTAGGTACTGGCGAGAGTCAGTATGAAAATATGTTTCACCATTTTCAGAATAAGTATCCGGATAAGATTTCTTCTTATATTGGATATTCTGAGGAACGTGCCCATAAGATTTATGCATCAGCAGATGCATTTTTGATGCCATCATTGTTTGAACCTTGTGGGCTCAGTCAGATGATGTCGATGCGCTATGGAACCATTCCAATTGTCCGTGAGACCGGAGGACTTAAGGATACGGTAGATGCATACAATGAATATGAAAAAACTGGAACAGGATTTTCTTTTAAAAATTACAATGCTCATGAGATGCTGTTTATTATTCGCTATGCCGAAAATGTGTTTACAAACAATAAGGCAGCGTGGCAAGATCTGGTGCGTAGAGCTATGGATGAGAATTTTTCGTGGGATGCATCTGCAAGGCAATATGAAACACTGTATGACAAGATGAGTGATAATTAGCACGGTTGAAAATACAAAACGGTTATTAATATAAACACTACAGATTAAAATGAGATTTTTGGACCTATAAAGAAACATTTTTCTTTATAGGTCCTTTTTAATAAAATATTAGTATGAAATCATCTGGGTAGCACGCTGAAAATAGTAAGCATGGTCTGAGAGAACTTCATCATCGGCAAGTTGCGTTTCGTTTATCTCGCGGATGAAAGTGCCATAGTGATCAAGTGTAGACTTGCTGATACTGTCAATTGGAAGAATTAATACTTCATGAATACTGCTCGGCAGAATGAGGAGGTCCTTTTCGAAAGAATCCGCAATTTGCGAGAGAAGTTTTTCGTATAATAAAGCAGTCGCACCGTTGGTACGGTAACTGTTTGTGAGGATATAAATTTGCGGATCATTTTTATCGATGTCTTCATCGCATATATAATGACTTTGGAGCAGCACTTCTGTCAGCGGCATAAGCTGATGTGGAAGAAGTTTTGGTGTGTTTTTCTTTGCTACCTGATAAAGCGCTTCTTTGCTGATCTTCCAGATATCCAGATGGGAATTGTGAATCAGTATATGTGCGTTATTTTCTTTGTTGGCATGAAGCAGACAGTAAAAGATGATCGCCAGATCATGATAGCGGAAGTGTGGAACTTCCTGCAGCATCTTTTCATTCTGTTTGTAATTGACCAGACGCATAGTCACGAGTCTTTTTGCTTTTGAAAAGTCAGTAAAGAAACTTACATCAATATCTTCACTTGGCAGATGTTCCTGATAAGTGATGAGAATATCGGTATAGATATCTTCCATAGGAACTCCCTGCAGGTAACGGTGGTAATATGGATTTAAGTATATGGTCGGGGAAATATTTAAGTTCGGGCGAAAGATGATGAGCCCGTCCAAATCCGTGCCATTATTCTTCGTGAATCTGCGGATGTCCAAAGTGGCATCGGCATCAATACGAAGAGATAACTGTGTTTTAATCGTTGTTAAAAATTCCTGATAGTTCATAATTCTCCTTGGCCCGGGAGAGTATATAATTTATAAATTATGTATGGGATTATAGTACGAAACTGTACTTGAGTAAAGAAAAATCCACGATGTAGAAACATCGTGGATTTACTTTACCATGTTTTGATTTTAATTGCAATGTTTTTCTGTAAGATAGTATATATTATTTGTTTTTAGTTGGATAGAAGTTCCTGCCAGAGTGTGCTATATAATTTGCTGGCATTATCATCTAAAGCGGTGTAAATGACACAGTTTTTGATAGTGTCACTGCTTGGGTTGATCGCTTCGTTTTCTTTTACGTCAGCATCTTGATTTTCTACAACGGATGTGATTGGAGATGCATACTGGACATATTCGAAATTAGCTTCTGCAATATCATCGCGACAAATAAAATTTAAAAATTTCATAGCAGCATCTGTATTCTTTGCTGACTTTGGAATGAACCATGAATCAATCCAGAGGTTAGAACCTTCCTTTGGAACAGAGTAAGCAAGATTTTCGTTCTCGTTCATAGCAAGAGCAGCTTCACCGGAGTAACATAAGGCAATCTTTGCATCCTCGGCAATCATAGAATCAGCTGTTTCATCTACATAGTAAGCGTACACGATGCCATCATCTTTTTGTTTCTTCAGAATATCCAATGCTTCACGAAGATGAGACTCATCCGTTTCATTGATGGAGTAATCAAGAGAAACCAATGCTGGTGCAAAGGTATCACGCACAGAATTTTCCATGATGATTTCATCTTTATAGGAAGCATCCCACAAACAATCCCAACTTGTTACAGCTGAAGCATTTACTTCGTTTTTGTTGTAGAGTAGTCCAAGTGTTCCATAGAAATAAGGAACGGAATAGGTATGATTCTTGTCGTAGGAAGAACTCATATCAATAATCGTAGGATCAAGGTTTTTATAGTTTTCCATACTTGCATAATCCATTTCCTGTACTTCCCCTTCGTTGATGAGTTTTTCTACCATATACTCAGAAGAGCAGATGACATCATAATCGATGGAACCGGCTTTATATTTCGTGTACATTTCTTCTGGACTTTCGTATTCTTCGTATTTTACAGTGATACCGGTTTCTTTTTCAAAAGTTTTTACGGCATTTTCGTCGATGTATTTACCATAATTTAGAACGGTAAGAGTTTCTTTGTTCTTGTCAGCAGAGGAGCTCTTGCCACAGGCGGTAACACTGGTCGCTGCTAAGGCGAGGATGAGGATGGTGCTTAAAATCTTTCTTTTCATAATTTTACTCCTTTTGATTTAATTTTTCGTTGTAGGCGGTTTCTTCATTCCAGGTCGGACATTTCCGATGAGGAGAATGATCAGTACCGCAAAGAATAATATTGTGGAAAGCGCGTATAATTCCGGCTTAATTCCCTTTCGTAATTCCGTATAGAGCATAGTGGAAAGCGTATTGACACCGGCTCCTTTGGTAAAATAAGTAATGGAGAAATCATCCAGCGACATTGTTACTGCCATCATAAATCCGGAGAATACACCCGGACGGATCTCTGGCCATGTTACTTTATAAAATGCATAGAGCGGTGTGGCACCGAGATCGAGTGCTGCTTCGTAGGTACTTTTATTCGCCTGTTTTAATTTTGGCAGTACATTCAGTATTACGTAAGGAATGCTGAATGTAATATGCGCAATCAGCACGGTTACAAAACCGAGATCAATGAATTTTACAAACAGTAACATCATGGAGATACCGGTTACGATATCTGCGTTTAACAGAGGAATATTAGTAGCTCCGAGATAGATGGTCTGATTCCTTTTTTTCATGGCCGCAATTCCGAGTGCTGCCAGTGTTCCAATCAGTGTGGAAATGATAGCAGACAGAAAGGTAATCTGCAGAGTAGTAATAAATGCAGACATAATTTTTTCGTCCTGAAAACAGCTTGCGTACCAGTGGAACGTGAATCCGCCCCATACGACCTTTGTCTTTGAATTATTGAAGGAAAGTGCAATTAATACAATAATCGGAAGATAAAGGAATAAAAAAATCAAAAACATATAGAGCCGAGAGGCACATTTCTTTACCATATTGCTGTTCCCTCCCCTTCTTTATCAAACATGTTTACGAGTGCCATACTTGCGATAACAAAAATCATCAGGACAAAGGAAAGCCCGCTTCCTGAATTCCACTGCATGCCTTGCATGAAGTCCTGCTCGATGACATTTCCGATGAGCAGAACATGACCGCCACCCAGTACCTGGGAGATTGCGAAACTCGTCAGGGATGGAACGAATACCATTACGATTCCGCTGATGATACCAGATACGGTCAGTGGAAGGATAATTTTAAAGAAAATGGTTACATTGTTCGCACCAAGATCCTTTGCAGCTTCAATCCAGTCCTTACGGATTCGTGTCATGGAGTTGTAGATTGGCAGAAGCATAAATGGAAGAAAATCATAAACCATACCCAAAACAACTGCGGATGGAGTGTTTATTATATTTATCTTTGATAAACCAAGTGTTGTGAGAATGGAGTTAAATACTCCGTTTTTGGAGAGGAGAAGCTTCCACGCAAGAATACGCAACATGAAGTTCATCCACATTGGCAGCATAAAGATAAATACAACCAGTCCCTGATTTTTAATTTGCATATTGTTCAGTATCATTGCCAGTGGATAGGAGAGCACCAGACAGATGACTGTACAGATGATTCCAAGTTTCAGGGAAAGTCCTATGGCGCTGAGGTTGGTCGCAGAGGTAATTGCTGCGATATATTCGAAAGTAAAACCGCCGTCGCTGTTTGTAAAAGCGTAATACAGAATCATGACCATAGGAAGAACAATAAATCCGATGATCCAGATCAGGTATGGACCGGTGAGAAATTGCTGTTTGAATTTATTCATCGATCTCCACCGCCTTTTCATCAGAAGATTCCGGTTTGTGCATGATCTGGATGTTGAACGGAATTACTTTGATACCGACATGGGTTCCTACAGGTACAAACTTGGTCGTGTGAACAAGCCACTCATATCCATTTGCCATGACATCCAGCTCGTAATGTACGCCTTTAAAAATAAGAGAAGTAACATCACCTTCGAGATATCCTTCGGATGGATCGACAAGTTCGACATCCTCCGGACGAATGACAACGTCAACTGGTTTGTTATTTCCAAATCCAGTGTCGACACATGGCATCTTTACACCAAGGATTTCTACAAGTTTGTCTTCAATCATGGTGCCGTCAATGATGTTACTGTGACCGATGAAGTCAGCGACGAAAGCGTTTTCCGGTTCGTTGTAGATGTTTTCCGGAGTGCCGATCTGCTGGATGTATCCCTGGTTCATGACCACAATGGTATCGGACATGGTAAGTGCTTCTTCCTGATCGTGTGTAACATAAACGAAAGTAATGCCGAGTTCTTCTTTCAGACGAATCAGCTCATACTGCATGTTCTGGCGAAGTTTTAAATCCAAAGCGCCAAGCGGTTCATCTAGTAAAAGTACTTTTGGCTCATTTACGATAGCGCGAGCAATCGCAATACGCTGTTGCTGACCTCCGGAAAGCGAATCCACGGAACGGTTTTCAAATCCGTCTAGATTGACAAGCTTTAATGCATATTTAATTTTATCATTAATATAGGCTTTGCTTTTTTTGCTAATTTTCAGACCAAATGCAATATTCTCTGCAATGGACATATGTGGGAAAAGAGAATATTTCTGAAATACAGTATTTAGTTTGCGTTCATTTGCCGGAATGTTTGTAATATCAGCACCATCAAAAAGAATTTTTCCTTTGTCAGGTGTCTCGAATCCACCCAGGAGACGAAGCGTTGTTGTTTTGCCACAACCGGATGGCCCGAGAAGTGTTAAAAATTCGTTTTCACGAACATACAGATTCAGTTCATCCAATACGAGATTGTTATCGTAGGATTTTGAAATGTCAATAAAATCAATTAAATGTTTGCTCATGGTTTTTATGTCCTTTGTTATAATTATATTTAATATATAGGTTAAAAGCTTGGTGGAGTGGTGACCCATATGAGTATAGCGTCACGACTCCCAGTGTTTTCCAGAAAATGTTTCTTTCCCGCCTTGAAGTAAAATGATTCTCCGGAACGTACCGTGTGGGTTTTGCCCCCATATGTAATACGGATGCTTCCTTTGATTACATATCCAAAGTCTTCCCCTTCGTGTGGAAGATATACTTCCGAGGTTCCGCCTGCGTGAAGCGTCATCCGTACAGGTTCCATTGCATTTTTTTGTGCATTGGGGACAATCCATTCAATGCGGCTGTTCTTTTCTTCGTCGATTTTTTCAAAATAATCTTCAGCTTTAAACACAATCTGTTCAGGTTCTTCATCGGTAAAGAATTCTGCCGGTGTTGTGCCAAGGCACTGAATAATATCGAGCAGCGTTCCTATGGATGGAGAGTTCTGGTTTCGCTCCAATTGTGAAATAAAGCCTTTTGTCAATTCGGCACGGTCTGCCAGTTCCTGCTGGGTAAGTCCGTACTGGATACGAAGTTCTTTCATTCGATGTCCGATATCCATGACAAAGCCTCCCGATAGTTGATTTTTGGTTTATTAGTTGTGCTACAATTCTAATAATTGATTTTTTGTTTACTAAAAATAAACCTAATAGAATATTCTAGCGTATAAATTCGGAAAGTCAATAGATTTACAGAAAAAAATGGTTGATTTTATCGAAAAGATTTGATAGAATAGTTAAGTGCTTGAGAACAAGCAACTATATAATTGCCAATATGGCTCAGTCGGTAGAGCGACGCACTCGTAATGCGTAGGTCAGGGGTTCGAATCCCCTTATTGGCTTTCTTTCAGCCGTTTATCATTTGATAAGCGGCTTTTTTTGATATTTTCTGATTAATCAGTTGTTCTTTGAAAGGAAAATTGATATAATATCGTCAGTTGCGCAAAGCGACTTTTATAATAAGGATAATAAGCGAAAGAAAGGATAGGAAATGAAAGAAAACCTGAATTTAAGTGACAAGAAAATGGTAATGACGATTGCTGCATTCGCTGTTATTGTGGCGGCTATGGTTCTCATTGGAGTATGCGTGCTTCATGTACCGGTTGTAGCAATGTGCATGCTTGTGATTCTTGAGACGGCGCTTGCGGTATTTCTTCATCATGCAGAATTATGGTTACATGGAGTCGTTATTCTTGCGGAAGTGATCGCTGGTATTTTGTGTTCAAAGATTCTTTTGGTTGTGTTGTGCGCAGTTGTATATGTTGCTGCAACTGCATGCTTACAGGTTTCAGATAGAGGAGAAAAATAAAATGGATGACAGTAGCTACAGTAGACAGCAGCTCGATGATTTGTTTTTAAAAATGATTGCGTACTATGCCGGAGATCCAAAAAGAATTCAGCATTTTACAAAGGTACATAGTTATGCGAGAATTATCGGCGTGGGAGAAGAAATGGATGCAGCTTCTTTGTTTATTCTTGAAGCAGCGGCTTATACCCATGACATTGGAATCAAACCGGCAGAGGAAAAATACGGAAGCAGCGATGGAAAGCTGCAGGAGCAGGAAGGACCGATCGTGGCACAGAAAATGCTTTCGGAACTTGGCTTTGAAAATTACATCATTGACCGTATTTGCTATCTTATCGGCCACCATCATACATATGATAATGTAGAAGGTCTGGATTATCAGGTGCTGATTGAAGCGGACTTTCTTGTAAACTTATATGAGGATGATATAAATCGCAACGGCATCGAAAGCGCATATAAAAACATTTTCCGCACGGATACCGGCAAGCGGATTTTTGAAGAAATGTTTTTTGGAGAATCAGAGAAGTCATGAATGCGATAAATTACCAGAAAGTAATGGAAGATCTGATTGCACAATCCTGTGGAGAGGACAAGGTTCCGAAACTTCTGCTGCACAGTTGTTGCGCACCATGCAGTTCCTATTGCATTGCATGTCTTGCGGAATACTTTTATGTGACGGTATTTTATTATAACCCGAATATATATCCGCCGGAAGAGTATCATATGCGGGCAAAAGAACAGCAGAGATTTATTCGGGAGTTTCCTGTACATTATCCGGTACAATTTGTTGAGGGCATCTACGATACAGATAAATTTTATGCTATGGCAAAGGGAATGGAAGATATCCCGGAGGGCGGGGAACGGTGTTTTGCCTGTTATGAGCTGCGTCTGCGGGAGGCGGCAGAATATGCAAAAGCGCATGATTTTGATTTTTTTACCACAACACTTTCCATCAGCCCACTAAAGAATGCAGCGAAGCTGAATGAGATCGGAAAGAAGCTGGAAGAAGAGTATTCTGTGCAATATTTATATTCTGATTTTAAAAAGAAGGATGGCTATAAGAAATCCACGGAAATTTCAAAAGAGTATCATATGTACCGACAGTATTACTGCGGATGCGTCTATTCCAAACGAGATCGGGATAGACAGATTGCGGCAGATAATCATAAAGAATAACTATTATTTAGGAAAGCGAGGAGTTACCATGGCTCAGTTATGGGGTGGAAGATTCACCAAAGAGACAGATCAGTTGGTTTACAATTTTAATGCGTCAATTTCGTTTGACCAGAAGTTTTACAAGCAGGATATTCAGGGATCAATTGCACATGTATCCATGCTTGGAAAACAGGGGATTCTGACTGAAAAAGAAATGCAGGATATTATCACATGCCTGAAAGAAATTGAGGCAGATGTAGAGAGTGGTAAGCTCGAAATTACATCCGAATATGAGGATATTCACAGTTTTGTAGAAGCAAATCTTATTGATCGTTTGGGAGATACCGGAAAGAAGTTACATACGGGACGAAGCAGAAATGATCAGGTGGCATTGGATATGCGTTTATATACCCGACTGCAGGTACTTGAAACAGACGAACTTCTTGAAAAACTTTTACAGGTACTTCTTCGTATTATGAAAGAGAATACGCAGACAATCATGCCGGGATTTACACACTTACAGAAAGCACAGCCGATTACACTGGCACATCATATGGGGGCATATTTTGAAATGTTCAAACGCGATCGTTCCCGCATGCATGATATTTATGAGAGAATGAACTATTGTCCGCTGGGATCAGGTGCACTTGCAGGAACGACCTACCCGTTGGATCGTGAGTATTCTGCAAAACTGATGGGCTTTTATGGACCGACATTAAACAGTATGGATGGTGTATCGGATCGTGATTATCTGATTGAATATCTTTCGGCAATGTCTACCATTATGATGCATCTGAGTCGTTTTTCTGAGGAAGTTATCATATGGAATTCCAATGAGTACAAATTTGTAGAGATTGATGATGCTTATAGTACTGGAAGCAGTATTATGCCACAGAAGAAGAATCCGGATATTGCAGAACTTGTACGTGGAAAGACAGGACGTGTGTATGGTGCACTCATGTCACTGCTTACTACAATGAAGGGAATTCCGCTTGCATATAATAAAGATATGCAGGAAGACAAGGAACTTTCTTTTGATGCAATTGATACAACAAAGGGATGCATAGCTTTGTTTACTGGTATGATCGATACGATGAAATTTAATAAGGATGTAATGCGTAAAAGCGCAGCGCATGGATTTACCAATGCAACAGATGCAGCAGATTATCTGGTAAATCATGGTGTGCCATTCCGTGATGCACATGGAATCATTGGAAGAATCGTTCTGTATTGCATTGACAAGCAGATTCCAATTGATGATATGAGCCTTGAAGAATTGAAAAAATTCTCTCCAGTATTTGAGAAAGATATTTATGATGCAATTTCTATGGAGACTTGTGTAAATAAGAGACTGACGATTGGAGCTCCGGGCGAGGAAGCTATGAAACAGGTGATCGCAGTAGAGGAAGCTTATCTTGCGGACAATTGGCGTGAGGGCATTCAGGCATAATGTGGAACGAAACGGGAGCAAAATAGGATCTATATGACATGGGTTGTGCATAATTCACATAAAATGATAAAATTTTTTATATATTTAAGACAATTTGTTCCTTGTAATTTATGCGAGATTCAAGTAATATATTTCCTATAAAGACACATGTTCGTCAATCGCGGACAAAATGCAAAAGAGTTTTTCTGGGAGAGACAGGTGTCCGTGTATGAAAAGAAAACAGAGGAGATTAAAGTAAAATGAGCGAGAAGTTAAAAGTTGGTATCCTTGGCGGAACAGGTATGGTAGGACAGAGATTTATCTCTTTATTAGAGAATCACCCATGGTTTGAGGTTACCACAATTGCAGCCAGCCCGAGAAGCGCAGGAAAGACATATGCAGAGGCTGTTGGTGACCGTTGGAAAATGGATACTCCAATGCCTGAGGCTGTAAAGAATATCGTTGTTATGAACGTAAATGAAGTAGAAAAAGTTGCGTCAGAAGTTGACTTCGTATTTTCTGCTGTAGATATGACAAAGGAAGAAATCAAGAAGATCGAGGAAGATTACGCTAAGACAGAAACACCGGTTGTTTCTAACAACAGCGCACATCGTTGGACACCGGATGTACCTATGGTAGTTCCAGAAATCAACCCACAGCACATGGAGGTAATCAAATATCAGAAGGAGCGCCTCGGCACAAAGCGCGGTTTCGTAGCTGTTAAGCCAAACTGTTCTATTCAGAGTTACGCTCCGGTACTTACTGCATGGAAAGAGTTCGAGCCATATGAAGTAGTTGCTACTACATATCAGGCTATTTCCGGTGCTGGTAAGACTTTCAAGGATTGGCCGGAAATGGTTGGAAATATCATTCCATACATCGGTGGTGAGGAAGAGAAATCTGAGAAAGAGCCACTTCGTATCTGGGGACATGTTGATGATGAAAAGAAGGAAATTGTTCCTGCAACTTCACCGGTTATTACATGCCAGTGTATCCGTGTTCCGGTATTGAATGGACATACAGCAGCTGTATTTGTTAAATTCAAAAAGAATCCTACTAAGGAGCAGTTGATCGAAGCATTAAAGAACTACAGTGGAGTTCCGCAGGAATTAAATCTTCCAAGTGCTCCAAAGCAGTTTATCCAGTATCTGGAAGAGGATAATCGTCCACAGGTAAGTATGGATGTAAACTTCGAGAATGGAATGGGCATCTCTGTTGGCCGTTTGAGAGAGGATACCGTATACGATTGGAAATTTGTAGGATTATCTCACAACACAGTTCGTGGTGCCGCAGGTGGAGCTGTTCTGTGTGCGGAGCTTTTGAAAGCACAAGGTTATATCACAAAGAAATAAAAATATTGCATGAAAGCATAGAAGATAGCAAAATTGCCCAAAGGGTGGTTTTGCTATCTTTTTTTAACTATTTTTATGTAAATGGTATTGAGAGTGATATTAAAAAATGATATAATTTCTAGTATGTTAATATTACGGAGGAAACGTTATGAACGTAAAAACAGCAGATATCAAAGAATTAGAGAGCTATTATGAGAAAAGCGGTAATCAGCTGGTAGTACTGTACGGACGGAAAGATTGTAAGAAAGAAGAACTGATAAGAGAATTTGTCAAGGACAAGAAGTTCTTTTATTATCGTTGCAGACAGGCTTCTGCACAGGATCAGTTGCGCATGATGGGGAAAGAAATCATCAGACAGTATGATGTTCGTTTACAGAAAGAAACATATGATGAGTTTTTTAATCGTATCAAAAGTGGAGACGGTTCCAAGCTTGTTGTGGTAATTGATGAAGCGCAATATGCAATGAAGAAGGATGAAACACTTCTTAAAAGTATATTAAAACTCAAGGCAAAGCGTCTGTATCCGGGACCGGTGATGATCGTACTTGCATCATCTTCTATCGTATGGGTAGAACAGGATCTGGAAGAGACATTTGGAGATGAATTCAAGAAGATTAACGGACAGATCAAAGTAGAGGATTTGAATTTCCTTGAGGTGGTCCGTGCATTTCCTTCTCTGCCGGTAAGCGAGTGTATTAAGATATACGGATCAATCGGCGGCGTTCCGGGCTATATGGATGAATGGAATTCTCGGACTTCTTTCAAAGACAATATCTGTCGACTTGCACTGACAGATGGTGGCTATCTGTTTGACATGGCGGAACGACTGATTTCTTCGGAACTTCGTGAATTGTCGGTGTATAATACCATTTTATCTGCAATTGCACAGGGACACAACAAACTGAATGATCTGTTTCTGACAACCGGTTTTTCCCGTGCGAAGATCAGCGTTTATATGAAGAACCTGAGCCATTTTGATATTGTAGAAAAGGTCGTTTCTTTTGAGACAGGCGGATGGGACAATGCCAAGAAAGGTGTCTACCAGATTAAAGATACCTATGTTAATTTCTGGTTTAAATTTGTATTTCCGTATTTGTCTGATTTGTATTTGATGACACCATCGGCATTTTATGATGCACATATTGCAAAAGAACTGGATGATTATCTGTCACGGTATTTCCGCAATGTATGTATGGAGTATCTGCAACTTTTGAATCAGATTGGAAAAGTGCCGTTCCCAATTCACAAAATGGGAACATGGATCGGCAAGACAGGAAATGTAGACATTGTTGCACAGAGTTCGGACCGACAGAATATTGTTGGACTTTGCAACTGGAAAGAGCCGGAGCTCACTATGCAGATGTGTGAAGACATGTATGAAACCATGCAGAAAGCGAAGATCAATTCGGAGCATTTCTATCTCTTTTCTGCAAAATCGTTCGAGGCGGATCTCGTGGAGCATGCGAAACGCGATACCCGTTTTGAATTAATTGATATGAACGAACTGTAATAGAGGAATCTATGGGAAAATCACTCATTATAACGGAGAAACCGTCGGTTGCACAGGAATTTGCAAAGGTGTTGAATGTCAGCGGACGTAAGGATGGTTATATCGAAAATCAAAATTATGTCATTACTTGGTGTGTAGGTCATCTTGTCGGCTTGGTATATCCGGAAAGCTATGATATAAAGTATAAGAAATGGCGGTTGGAAGACCTGCCATTTCTTCCAAAAGAATATAAATACGATGTAATAAAAGATGTAAGCAAGCAATACAACGTTGTTCACGGAATGCTGATGCGTGAAGATATTGTTCGTGTGTATTGGGCAGGTGATGCCGGAAAAGAAGGACAGACCATCGAAGAGAATATTCGTAATTTCGGCGGTGTGCGGGATGGCATGGAAGAACTTAGAGTCTGGATTGATTCTCAGACAGAAGAAGAAATTCTACGTGGTATCCATGAGGCAAAGCCGATGTCCGATTATACGAATCTTGGCAATTCCGGAATTATGCGGACGATAGAAGACTATGCGATGGGAATTAATTTTTCTCGTGTAATGTCAGTCAAATATGGCAATCTTTTAAATGATGCGGCTGGGACACGTTCCTATACGGCGATAGCGGTGGGGCGTGTTATGACGTGTGTCCTTGGAATGGTTGTTATTCGGGAACGCGAGATCCGTAATTTTAAAGAGACACCGTTTTACCGTGTGGTATGCAAATTCACAGATGCCGGTGTGGAAGGTGAATGGAAAGCGGTGGAATGTTCGGAGTATTTCGAGTCACCTTTGCTTTACAAAGAGAATGGTTTCAAAGAACAAAAAGATGCAAGAGCATTGATCGATAAGCTGCAGGATCGTCCTGCAGTTATTCAGTCTATAGAGAAAAATATCAGTAAAAAGCGTGCTCCATTACTGTTTAACCTTGCGGAACTGCAGGCAGAATGTGCAAAACGGTTTAAAATCAGTCCGGATGAGACGTTGCAGGTGGCGCAGGACTTGTACGAGAAGAAACTTACCACATATCCGAGAACGGATGCGCGTGTGCTTTCGAGTGCAGTAGCAAAAGAAATCTATAAAAATATCAGCCGTCTTCGCGGTTATGAACCAACTTCGGCATTCGCTGATAAGATTATGGAAAAGAAACTTTTTACCAATATTGGAAAGACTCAGTACACGGATGACAGCAAAGTAACCGACCATTACGCAATTATCCCGACCGGACAGCTGACGGAATTAAACTCTTTAAATTCGTTGCAAAAAGCAGTCTTTGACCTGATCGCTCGCCGGTTTCTAAGCATTTTTTATCCTCCGGCAGAATACCAGAATGTTAAAATGGTTGTGTCGATAGATACGGGAGAACACAAAGAAAACTTTTTTGCATCTGCAAAAGTATTAAAAATTCCGGGATATCTTGAGATTGCAGGGATACCAAAAAAGAAACGCGACAAAATCGATCCGAGAAACGAGGAGCGTGGACTGGATCGTGTTACAGGCGGGGCATACAATGCGAACGAAGACAGCGAAGAGGAAGAGGCAGATCCGGAGAAACTGATAGCTTTGGCGGATTTTTTACATAAAGGCGATGAAGTGTCTGCATCAGATCCACAAATCAAAGAAGGAAAGACTTCTCCACCGAAACGCTATACCTCCGGTTCTATGGTGCTTGCCATGGAGAATGCCGGACAATTGATTGAGGATGAGGAACTCCGTGAACAGATCAAAGGATCTGGTATCGGAACATCAGCAACGCGTGCGGAGATTATCAAAAAACTAGTTCGAATCGGTTATTTAAATCTAAATAAAAAAACACAGGTGCTGACGCCGGAGAACCTGGGCGAGATGGTTTATGAGGTCGTTAACATGACGGTTCCGGCGCTGCTAAATCCGAAGATGACAGCTTCCTGGGAAAAAGGACTCGATGGTATCACGCAGGGAACAGTTGATTTCTGGGATTACCGGAATAAACTTGAAGCATTTATCCGGGCGGAAACGCAGAAGATGATTGAACAGAATCTTAGGCAGCCCCTTGCAGAACGCATCAGTGAATTTGCCGGAAAGAATGCAAAAGGTGCGGGAGCAAGAAGAAAAATCAAAGTGGCATGTCCGGTTTGTGGTGGTGAAATGGTCACGACACCGTTCGGCTATGGATGCAGTAATTATAAGAATGATAAATCAGGATGTAATTTCAATATCGGAGAGATTGCCGGGGTGAACCTGGAAGAAGAGCAGGTGAAAGAACTGATCACGAAGGGACATACCGGTACCATCCGCGGATTTAAATCCAAGGCAGGTAAAAAATTTGATGCCTGTTTGAAGCTGCAAAAAGATGAGGAAACCAATCGTGTATCGATTAACTTTGATTTCGATGAGGTAGAGCCAGAGATTCTTCCGGAAGTGACTTGTCCGGTTTGTGGCGGACAGATCAAAAAGACTGCTTTTGGATATGGATGTATGAATTATCGGCCGGATGACGAGAAGAGCTGTCGTTTTTCTATTGGAACGATTGCAGGAAAGATGCTTCCCGCAAGTGCTGTAAAGCAATTACTTATGACCGGAAAGACAGATACGATTCGTGGATTTAAATCAAAATCCGGTAAAAAATTTGATGCCTGTCTTGTATTAGAAAAGGATGAGACCGGAAAAATAGGCATACAGTTTGATTTTGAACATGTTGAACAGAAGAAGGTCAAGGACGTCAAGTGCCCATTATGTGGAGGTGAGATTGTTGCAACCTCTTTTGGATATGGCTGTGCCAATTATGATTCAAAGGATGAGACAAGTTGTCGCTTCTCCATTGGAAAAATGGCAGACAAATCTTTTACAGAAGCGCAAGTACGCCAGCTGCTGACGAAAGGTGTCACAGAGACAATCCGCGGCTTTAAGTCCAAAACCGGAAAACGGTTTGATGCCAGAGTTGCTTTGAACAAAGATGAGGCAGGAAAAGTTACCGGACTGAAATTTGATTTTGACAATGTAGAAGCCAAAAAGGTCAAGGATGTTGTTTGCCCGAAGTGTGGAGGTGCAATCGTTGTTGCGCCATTTGGCTTTGTGTGTGAAAATAATAAGAAAGACGATCCACAAAGCTGTAACTTCATTGTTGGAAAGATTGCGAGTGTAAAGATAAAAGAGTCACAATTAAAAGAACTTTTAACAAAAAAGAAAACGGATGTAATCGAAGGCTTTGTCGCAAAGACAGGCATGAAATTTGATGCACCGTTAAAACTGACTGAGGAAGGTGATATTACATTTGACTTCCCGGAAAAACCAAAACCGGTAGAAACAAAAGTCAAATGTCCGCGGTGTGGCAAAATGCTTATGAAGAGCCAGTGGCGCTATGAGTGCGACTGTGGATTTAAAATATGGCATACAGTTGCAAAAGTGGAACTTTCGGAAGAAATTATGAATGAACTTCTGACAACCGGAAAAACAAAGAAGAAGGTAACCGGCTTTACATCTAAGGCGGGAAACGTCTTTGACACCTGTCTGAAATATGAAAATGAGCAGATTACATTCGATTTTGATAATCCGGGCGAAGAAGAGAAAAAGCAGGAACCGGAACAAAAAGTACAGGATTTGAATGAACAGATTCCAAGCTGATGTCCAAGAAAATAAATAGAAATATAATTAAGGAGTAAAAAAATGGAAAACGCAAAAATAGCAAACATGTATGATTTGTCACAGACAATCGCAGGAGAGTATCTTGCAAAGTTTACCTATCCGTGGGAGGCGTTAAAAGGAATCAGTGATTTTATTAAAAAACTTGGACCGACACTTGACCCGGAAGTATACGAGAAGCGTGGAGAAAATATCTGGGTGGCAAAAAATGCCACAGTTGCAGAAACAGCATGTCTGAACGGGCCACTGATCATTGATGAAGAGGCAGAAATCCGCCATTGTGCTTTTGTTCGTGGAAGTGCCATTATTGGAAAAGGCTCTGTAGTAGGAAATTCAACGGAAATCAAGAATGATATTATTTTTAATTCCGTACAGGTGCCACATTATAATTATGTCGGAGATTCTATCCTCGGTTATAAATCGCATATGGGAGCTGGATCTATTACTTCCAATGTGAAATCCGATAAAACACTGGTCGTTGTCAAGGACAGCCGTGATTCCGGAGAACAAATTGAAACTGGACTTAAGAAATTTGGTGCTATGCTCGGGGATTATGTAGAGGTTGGATGTAATTCTGTATTGAATCCGGGAACCGTGATTGGAAGAAACTGTAATGTTTATCCACTTTCATCTGTACGTGGCGTGATTCCGGCAGGTCATATTTTTAAAGATGCACAGCATGTTGTGAAAAAGGATGCAAAATAGAAAAATAAAAGAAAAGGCAGAAAAATCGCAGATGTACGAAAAAAAGTGCCAATAAGTACTAGACTTATGAAAAAAAATATGCAAAAATACTATCGGTATGTCAAATGGTAACAAAGTTTATCATATACAATTAACATGCGAAAGGAGTCTTAAAATGATTTACACAAAGGAAGTTGAAAACATGTGTCCTGTTGCTAAGGGCGCAAAACATGAGCCAGCTCCTATCCCAGAAGAAGGAAAATGGGTTCATTCCAAGAAAATTGAGGACATTTCAGGATTTACACACGGTGTTGGCTGGTGTGCACCACAGCAGGGTGCCTGCAAGCTTTCCCTTAATGTAAAGAACGGTATCATCGAGGAAGCACTCGTTGAGACTATCGGTTGCTCTGGTATGACTCACTCAGCTGCTATGGCTGCAGAAGTATTACAGGGTAAGACAATTCTGGAAGCTTTAAATACAGACTTAGTTTGTGACGCTATCAACACAGCTATGAGAGAGCTTTTCTTACAGATCGTATACGGACGTACACAGTCTGCATTCTCTGATGACGGACTTGCAGTAGGTGCTGGTCTTGAAGATTTAGGAAAGGGACTTCGTTCTCAGGTTGGTACAATGTACGCAACAAAAGAGAAGGGTGTTCGTTACCTTGAGATGGCTGAGGGATATGTTACAGGTATCGCTCTTGATGAGAACAACGAGGTTATTGGTTACCAGTTCGTTTCTCTTGGAAAGATGACTGACTTCATTAAGAAGGGTGATGATCCTAATACAGCTTGGGAGAAAGCTAAGGGTCAGTACGGCCGTGTGGACGATGCAGTTAAGATTATCGATCCACGTCAGGAATAATTGGAAAGGAGAACGATATAATGGCATCATTATTTGAAGGATATGAAAGAAGAATTGACCAGATTAACGCTGTTTTAAATAGCTATGGTATCAGCTCTATCGAAGAAGCTGAGAAAATTACAAAGGACGCTGGACTTGACGTATATGATCAGGTTAAGAAGATTCAGCCAATTTGTTTCGAGAACGCTTGCTGGGCTTACACTGTAGGTGCTGCAATCGCAATCAAGAAAGGATGCAAGAGAGCCGCTGACGCTGCTGCTGCAATTGGAGAGGGACTTCAGGCATTCTGTATTCCTGGATCTGTAGCAGATCACCGTAAAGTAGGTCTTGGACATGGTAACCTTGGAAAGATGCTCCTTGAGGAGGAGACAGAGTGCTTCTGTTTCTTAGCTGGACATGAGTCATTCGCAGCTGCTGAGGGTGCAATCGGTATCGCTGAGAAGGCTAACAAAGTTCGTAAGAAACCACTTCGCGTTATCTTAAATGGTCTTGGAAAAGACGCTGCACAGATTATTTCTCGTATCAACGGATTTACATTCGTAGAGACAAAGTATGATTACAAGGCTGCAAAGCTTAATGTTGTATATGAGAAGGCATACTCTAATGGACTTCGTGCAACTGTAAAATGTTACGGTGCTGACGATGTTCAGGAAGGTGTTGCAATCATGCATCATGAGAACGTAGGTGTTTCCATTACAGGTAACTCTACAAACCCAACACGTTTCCAGCATCCGGTTGCAGGTACATACAAGAAAGAATGTATCGAGCAGGGTAAGAAGTACTTCTCTGTAGCATCCGGCGGTGGTACAGGACGTACACTTCACCCAGATAACATGGCTGCAGGTCCTGCTTCTTATGGTATGACAGATACTATGGGACGTATGCACTCTGATGCACAGTTCGCTGGATCTTCTTCCGTACCAGCTCATGTTGAGATGATGGGTCTGATCGGAATGGGTAATAACCCAATGGTTGGTGCTACTGTGGCAGTTGCCGTTTCCGTAGAGGAAGCTGCAAAGGCTGGTAAGTTCTAAATAGAAAGCTTGATTTTATAGGCTTTTTGGAGACTCATATCATTTTTGGTATGGGTCTCTTTTTTTAGCTCATTTTCTGGATTTGGTGTAAAAATAGCTGCACGCTGCCCCCAAGTCGCCATACGTAATTATTGGCGACTTGAAAAGTGAAATTTTATTTATTACAGATTTTATACAATGATGGATTTTCAGTGAATTGCTATATAATGGTATGGCTAAATTGACACATATGGGAGCAGATATAGAGGATTTATCTATTATGGAACAAGTTTATTGTTTATTGTTATAGGAAATTACCTGCCAAAGATTAAGCAGAATAATACGATAGGAATCAGGATCGTATGGATTATTGCAGTTATGCTATGCACATTACATTTGATAAAATCTGTGAGTAAAGAAGCTTGCATAAAAGCTAAGTAAGTTATTAATAAAATTGTGTAATTTATTTCTCATGGAAATTCATCTCCTTTCTGTTTACGATGTCATTATAGAATACGAACAGAATTATTACTTGCCAAAATAACAGAATATATAGTCAAAAGTTGCTTAATACAGTGACAGGTAAAAATATCCTGCAATACTACCGAGAAATCAAAACAGCAGGATCCAGATAAAAAACAGGAGCTGCCAACTGCAACATATATGGGTGGAAGCAATACCATTACTGAGGTGTGTAAGGAACTGAGTTTAGCCGGAGTATCGCATGTAGATATCTTTAAAGAATGGGTAACTGATTTTGCGGATTCAGCCGGGAAGAATGCAAAGCTGAAGGATACCTGGGCAGATGCGAATAAAATGAAAGCAGATACCGGTAAATGTATGGATGGCTGGGAGTCAAAGCATGACTATTCAGATGCCGATTGCAGAATGACAGCTTTTCTTTTGCTGGATGGGTTGCTTCACGCACAGTCAGCGGAAGATAGCTATAGCGTACGTATTTAATGTTTGATACACAAGCAATAGATAATGTAGACAGATATGAAATCATAAGGCAGAATAAGGACATGTTTACTACACTATACGGAGAAAAGAGTATTACGGATGATAAACATCCTGAAAAGACATTCTCTGACAACTGGAAGAAGTATGGATTTCAAATAGACAGTGACTATTATCTGTTTGTAGAAAAAATAGCATTTGAGCAGCCATATCAGGCAACAAAGGTAAGCAACATGGATGAATTGTTAGATATCCTTTCTCTGAGACCTGAGTATTTCGGAGAAGAAAAAGAAGCAGGACCATTTGTATATAATAATGGAGACTATGTTGGAACGTTAAAGAAGTAGTATATTTGGCTAAAAAGCTCTCTGTGCAATGCACAGGAGCTTTTTTTATATGTAGACCTCTATTTATTTGTGCTGTCTGCATCAATTACAGACTGAATCTGCTTCATA